>CAFBLE010000001.1_pt1 | contig 222864 bp, 213 predicted proteins | sample 7268091 | NCBI WGS metagenome assembly CAFBLE01 (sample SAMEA6814032, study PRJEB35770) | freshwater metagenome | biome: Freshwater; feature: Freshwater reservoir; material: water | place: Czech Republic | collected 2016-04-20 | depth 30m m | reverse complement strand
TGGTATTGGGGAATATCGGTCCTAGGGCTTTTACCTCTTCATGCGCCACTGTGTAATCACGCAAAAAACCAATTTTGTGAATTTCAACCGTTAATACAAGGTTAGTCATCTCCCGATTGCACCGAGATCGGCCATTAACTTTTATCGCCTTGAAGCCTTTTCTAAATTCTACTGACTTTGAATAATGAGGGTTATCCACAGAGTAAGTAAATTTGGCGGAGGATGAGGGATTTGAACCCTCGGTAGGTTGCCCTACACACGCTTTCCAAGCGTGCGCACTCGGCCGCTATGCGAATCCTCCAAGGAGAGCACTCTAGCGGTGTGCTAACTATGCTTACACCCAGATCCCTCGTGCGGCATTACCGTGCTGAACTCCCCCAGGGCTGGAAGGCAGCAAGGGTAGGCGCGCTCTAATGGGTGCGCGAGGGGTCCCTTAACATTCTGGCAGTCAAGGTTTGTTGTAGGTGACCTATAGGTTGCAGGCATTGCATTTGGGATGAAGTTGAGATGACGATGAGAAAAGGAGTGTGACGATGAGTTTGGCGCTCTATCGCAAATATCGACCATCACTCTTTGCTGATGTCATAGGACAAGAACATGTCACGGTTCCACTTTCAAATGCTCTTGAATCTGGGCGCATACATCACGCATATCTTTTCTCTGGGCCTCGTGGTTGCGGAAAAACTTCTAGCGCTCGCATTATGGCTCGCAGCCTTAATTGCGAAAAAGGTCCAACCCCTAACCCATGCGGTGAATGCCAGTCATGTAAAGATTTAGTTGCTAATGGCCCGGGTTCACTCGATGTCATCGAATTGGATGCCGCAACTCATGGTTTAGTTGACGATGCTCGCGATCTACGAGACAAAGCATTTTTTGCCCCTGTTAATTCTCAGTACAAGATTTATATTATTGATGAGGCCCATCAACTTGGACCCGGAGCAGCTAACGCTCTCTTGAAAGTTGTCGAAGAGCCGCCTCCTCACGTAATTTTTATCTTTGCAACTACCGAACCAGAGAAACTTATTTCTACGATTCGCTCACGGACACATCACTACCCATTTAGATTGGTACCGCCAGGGATTTTGACCGCTCACCTCGAGAAGATCTGTAATTCTGAAGGCGTAAAAGTAGCTAAAGGCGTGCTTCCTTTAGTGGTGCGAGCAAGCGGTGGTTCTGTTCGTGATGCTTTATCTGTACTTGGGCAATTATTAGCAGGAGCAGGTAAAGAAGGCGTCAGTTATGACATTGCAATTCAACTTCTTGGGTTTACCGATAGCGCCTTACTGGATGATGCAATTGATGCGCTAGCTGCTCACGATGGCGCAACGTTATTTAAAACAGTTGATCGCGTTATCGAATCTGGTCATGACCCACGCAGATTTGCGAGCGATCTACTAGAGCGCTTGCGGGATCTCATGATTGTTGATGCGCTGCCTGCTGGTGGAGCGAATGCAATCTTGCGTGAAGTATCCGATGATCAACTTGAGCGCATGCGCACACAGGCGCAATTGATTGGTTCAGCAGGGCTTTCACGCGCAGCAGATATCGCTGCCGAGGGCCTCACTCAAATGCGCGGAGCGACAGCGCCACGATTAATGCTCGAACTTATTTGCGGACGCATGCTTTTGCCCTTGGGCGATAAGAGCGAACGTGGGTTACTAGTTCGAGTAGAACGTTTAGAACGTGCAGATAGTTTGGCGCCAATGAGTGCGCCAAGTGGGGTGGCTACTCCACCGAAAGCTAAACCAATTACCACTGCGCCTGCTGCGACAACTGCTGTAGTGATTCCACCGGTTGTCGAGAAGCAAGCAGAAGTTCAAGCAGAAGTTCCAAAGGCAGCTGCTGTTGCACGCCCAACTGGAACTACCGATATTGCTGGGCTTCGCCGCTTATGGCCAGATGTTATTGAAGATGTAAAGAAGCGCCGCCGTTTAACATGGTCGTTACTGAGCACAAGCGCTCAAATCTTGGCAGTGGATGACAGCGCGCTCACAATCGCAATTGTTAATGCAGGTGCTCGCGATTCATTCTTACGTTCTGGCAGCGACGAAATTTTGCGACAAGCATTCATAGATGTCGTTGGTCTTGATAGAAAGATTGAAGTGGTCGTTGATCCATCGATTAATCCAAATACTCCTCAAGCGCGGGCAGTGCGCGTTGATGAATCTCCTAGCGATGGCGAACTCTTGTCAGGGCAAGCGCTCTTAGCGAAAGAGCTAGGCGCACAATTTATTAGCGAGACTCCGCGTTCATGAGTGGTATGTACGAAGGTGCAATACAAGATTTGATTGATGCGCTAGGTCGCCTACCTGGTATCGGTCCCAAGAGTGCTCAGCGCATCGCATTCCACATCCTGCAATCAGAGAGCGAAACAGCCGCGGCCCTCGTTGATGCAATCCGTACCGTTAAAGAGCGCGTGAAGTTTTGTTCTCAATGTGGCAATGTTTCCGAAGAGAACGAATGCAGAATCTGCCGCGATCCGCGCCGTGAAAATACTTCAATCTGTGTTGTCGAAGAGAGTAAAGATGTCATCGCGATTGAGCGCACTCGAGAATTCCGCGGCAAGTACCACGTACTTGGTGGAGCAATCAGTCCTATCGATGGAATTGGCCCCGAGCAGTTACGAATCCGCGAACTGATGGTGCGCCTTGCCGATAGCGAGGTCACCGAAATCATTTTGGCGACCGATCCCAACCTCGAGGGCGAAGCGACCGCCACCTACTTAGCCCGCCTCATCAAACCTCTGGGCCTTAAAGTCTCTCGTCTAGCTAGCGGCCTGCCAGTCGGCGGAGACCTTGAATATGCCGATGAAGTGACCCTGGGACGGGCATTTGAGGGGCGACGAACCGTAGGAGAGTAGTTGTCTCACTATATGAACGGCATACTGTCTCGCATCGTAAGATAAATTACCGCATCTCTCTTTCTTGCCTCATGATTACCCCATGGGCTTAATAGTTCAAAAATATGGCGGATCCTCAGTAGCCGATGCCGAGGGCATGAAGCGCGTTGCCGCGCGCATCGTCGCCTCCAAGCGCGATGGCAACCAAGTGGTCGTAGTGGTCAGCGCGATGGGCGATACCACTGACGAACTGATCGATTTGGCTAACCAAGTCACTCCCATTCCCAACGGTCGCGAACTCGATATGTTGCTTACGGCAGGTGAGCGAATTTCAATGGCGCTTCTTGCAATGGCAATTTCAAATTTGGGCCACGAAGCTCGTTCTTTCACCGGAAGCCAAGCTGGAGTGATTACCGATTCAGCACATGGTCGCGCTCGCATTATCGATGTTACCCCGGGCAGGATTCAAGAAGCTCTCGATGCTGGAGCTATTGCAATTGTCGCGGGCTTTCAAGGCGTAAGCCAAGATACAAAAGATATTACAACTTTAGGGCGCGGTGGTTCAGATACCACTGCAGTTGCGTTGGCTGCTGCTCTAGATGCGGATGTCTGTGAAATTTACACAGATGTTGATGGAGTCTTCAGCGCCGATCCTCGTGTTGTACCGAGTGCTCGTAAATTGAAATCTGTTACTTACGACGAAATGCTCGAACTTGCTGCAAGCGGCGCCAAAGTTCTGCACCTTCGTTGCGTTGAATATGCCCGCCGATACGAAATGCCAATTCACGTCCGTTCATCATTTACACATAACGAAGGAACATGGGTGGTTAAGAGCCAACCCGAAGGAGACATCATGGAGCAAGCAATCATCTCTGGCATCGCACACGATAAGAGCGAAGCGAAGATCACAATCGTTGGAGTGCCAGATCGCACTGGCGTTGCCGCGCGAATCTTCCAAGCAATCGCAGATGCTGATATCAACATCGACATGATTGTTCAGAACGTCTCTGCTGCAGCCACAGGGCTTACTGATATTTCATTTACCTTGCCAAAGAGTGAAGGCGCAAATGCCACATCGATTTTGCAACGGATCCAAGGTGAAGTTGGTTATGCCTCGATCCGCTATGACGATCAAATTGGAAAGCTTTCACTTGTTGGTGCAGGAATGCGATCGCACCCTGGCGTTACCGCAACATTTTTCGCGGCGATGTCTGAAGCGGGCGTAAATATTGAAATGATTTCAACTTCTGAAATCCGCATCTCAATAGTTTGTCGCGCTGCTGACTTAGAGCGCGGAGTAAAGGCGGCCCACACTGCTTTTGAGCTCGACGCTGATCAAATTGAGGCTGTTGTGTATGGAGGCACTGGGCGATGACTCGCAAACCTTCACTCGCAGTTGTTGGCGCCACCGGCGCAGTTGGTACCGTCATGCTCGAACTTCTTTCAACCCGTCCAGATGTATGGGGCGAAATTCGCCTTATCGCCTCAGCTCGCAGTGCCGGCAAGAAATTAAAATGTCGCGGGGAAGAGCTGACCGTTGTCGCTCTCTCGCCAGAAAGTTTTGATGGCATCGATGTTGCAATGTTTGATGTGCCAGATGAAGTATCTGCAGAATGGGCGCCAATTGCGGCATCACGCGGAGCGGTCGTAGTGGATAACTCTGGAGCATTCCGTATGGATGTCGACGTTCCGCTAGTTGTGCCCGAAGTCAATCCTGATGAAACGCGGAATCGCCCTCGGGGAATTATCTCAAACCCCAATTGCACAACTCTTTCAATGATCGTTGCACTCGGTGCGCTGCATCAACAGTATGAATTAAAAGAGTTAGTAGTTTCCTCATACCAAGCAGCATCAGGAGCCGGTCAAGCAGGTATCGATATTTTGCGCGAACAGGTCGCACTTGTCGCAAATTCTAATGCCGGAGATATTGCCGGAGATATCCGTAATAAAATTTCAAACTTCGGCCCTTTCCCGGCACCGCTTGCACTCAACGTAATTCCTTGGGCGGGTTCGCTTAAGGAGGATGGTTATTCCTCTGAGGAGTTAAAGGTTCGTAATGAATCACGAAAGATTTTAGGTTTACCAAATCTCAAAGTTGCTGCAACATGTGTACGCGTTCCTGTTATTACAACACATTCACTTACTGTGCATGCTCTCTTTGCTAAGGAGCCATCTCGCAAAGGTGCGCAGGATATTTTGCAGAACGCTGCAGGAGTGAAATTGGTTGATGACCCAGAGAACTACAAATTCCCTACCCCTGCAGATGTTGTAGGAACAGACCCAACGTGGGTTGGCCGAGTTCGTAAGAGCATTGATGACCCCATGGCTTTAGATCTCTTTGTATGCGGCGATAATTTACGTAAGGGCGCAGCTCTCAATACAGCCCAGATCGCTGAATTATTAGCGCTTGAATTCACTAAATAGCCCTGCTGTTAAGGTGTGATTCATGGCTAAGGATGAAAACCGCGACGAAGATGTGATTTCGCATTTCGGTGGCGAATGGAAAGTTTTTAATTTCCTTGACGATGGGCAATTAGAAGATATCCGTCGACAATTTGGCGCCTATGTAAAACCCTTGCCTAATGGCTTCTTGCAGGGTTCTCCCTTAGCAATCGCAGATTTCGGCGCAGGTAGCGGACGTTGGGCGCATTTTCTCTTGCCTTCAGCCCAGCAATTGTGGCTAGTAGAACCAGGAATCGAATCATTCGCCTTGCTGCAAGAGAGATTTGGCAACAAACCTAATGTCAAAATCCTCAATGAATCAGTTTCAAAAAACAGCGTTCCAGATGCCTGCCTAGATCTCGCTGTCTGCCTTGGAGTTTTGCATCATGTTCCGGACACAGTTCAAGGTATTCGAGATATTTTTAAAAAGATGAAACCGGGTGCTACCTTCCTTTGCTACTTGTATTACGCACTCGAAAATAAACCTTTGGCTTATCGAGCGCTGTGGCGCTTCTCGAATAAGGTGCGCCTCACGATTTCTAAACTTCCCTACCTTCCACGTCGAATTGTTTGCGAGCTCATAGCAGCGCTCATATATTTCCCATTGGCTCGAATCTCAAAACTCTTTACTAAAGTGGGAATTAGTTCAAAGAATGTCCCGCTACACCACTATGAAAACCTCACCTTTTACATAATGCGCAATGATGCCTTTGATCGATTTGGCACTTCGCTAGAACAGCGCTTCTCCAAGGCGCAAATCACCACGATGATTCAAGAGGCAGGATTTGATATTTCGACGCTCGTTTTCTCGCCAGAGGAGCCCTTCTGGACTTTTTCGGTCAAGAAATCTTAACTTTGCCATCAACTAGACAGGTGAGAAGATAACGCCATGGGAATTAAAGAGACTCTAAGAGATGACTTAACAGAGGCTATTCGTGCACGCGATGAATTGACTTCAGGAACTATCCGCATGGTGCTCACTGCGATCACCATGGAAGAAGTTTCAGGAAAGAGTGCGCGCGAACTCACTGACGCCGAAGTAATAACAGTTCTCTCGCGCGAATCAAAGAAACGTCGTGAAGCTGCTGAAGCTTTTGAGGCGGGAGGGCGAAGCGATAGGGCTGTTGCAGAACGTTCTGAGGGCGAAGTTATTGCTCGCTATCTACCGGAACAGTTAAGCGATGCACAATTGCAGGCGATGATTAAGGATGCAATTACAGAAACTGGAGCCGCAGGTCCTGCAGGAATGGGACTTGTCATGAAGGTGCTCTCTCCAAAAATTGCAGGCAAGGCCGATGGCGGCGTTGTTTCTGCAGCAGTAAAAGCCGCGCTTGCTAATTAGGAGATCAAATGAAATTTGAATATGTAACCGTTCCACTACTGACGCACGCAACGAAACAAATTTTGGATAATTGGGGTTCCGAAGGCTACGAACTCGTACAAGTTGTTCCCGCACCTGGCGGCGGAGATAGCCTCGTTGCCTATATGAAGAGAGAAATCAAATGAGCGATGTACGTGCCAAACTTGCTGAACTTGGCTTAACACTTCCAGTTGCTGCCAAACCTATCGCGGCGTATGTCCCAGCCGTACGCACAGGCAATTTAGTTTTCACTGCGGGTCAACTTCCACTCGTTGATGGAAAGATTGAGTTCACAGGAAAAGTTGGTGGGCCTGTTAGCGTCGAGCAAGCCAAAGCTCTAGCTCAGATTTGCGCACTTAATGCGCTTGCAGCTGTCGAAACAGTGGCCAATATTGATGACATCGTTCGCATCGTCCGTGTTGTTGGTTACGTCAATGGCGTTCCTGGTTATCTCAATCATCCAGGAGTTGTAAACGGGGCTAGCGAACTCTTCGTACATATCTGGGGAGAAGAAGGCAAACATGCGCGCTCTGCAATTGGAGTTGCCGAACTTCCATTAGATTCGCCGGTCGAAGTAGAACTTACTGTTGAACTACGTGGGTAATTAACGCCCGCGTTTGCTCAAGCGCTCAAGGTCTAGAACAAGAACTGCACGCCCATCAAGGCGAATCCAGTTACGGCCAGCGAAATCTGCAAGAGCTTTATTTACAGTTTCGCGTGATGCCCCGACTAGTTGCGCTAATTCTTCTTGAGTGAGGTCATGATTTACGTAAAGACCTTCATCCGTCTCTTGCCCAAAACGCTCACCTAAATCAATTAGAGCTTTAGCTACGCGACCTGGAACGTCAGAAAAAACCAAATCTCCTACAACTTCATTGGTGCGTCGTAACCGTTGTGCAAGACGACCCAAAAGTTCGAGTGCTACTTGAGGATGTTTTGTCACCCAAGGAATTACTTGATCATGACCAAGGCTAAGTAGTCGGACATCTGTAACTGCAGTCGCAGTTGATGTGCGTGGGCCTGGATCAAAGAGTGAAAGTTCTCCAAACATTTCGCCAGGTCCGAGAACGGAGAGAAGATTTTCACGCCCATCGCCACTTGATGTACCTAATTTGAGTTTGCCTTCGACGATTACATATACATGGTCGCCTTCGTCGCCCTCTGAAAAGAGAATAGCTCCTTTATGCAATTTCACGCTCTCCATAGAGGATCGCAGTGAAGCCGCAGAAGCGTCATCAAGGGCGGTGAAGAGTGGGGCTTTTCTTACGATGCTGTCGTCTTGGGTCACGAGTGGCACTTTACTATCAAATGACGGCAACTTTCACCTCCGCCCTTAAGAAAAAAAAGAGGGGTAGCCTCTGCTGGATGTCAGCCCAAAGTTCGACCAGCAAGAGCGCTCGAGCGATGTATCGCGCTCTCAGTAAAACCTATCCTGAGGTCCGCTGTGAATTGGATTTTGCTACCCCTTTGCAATTATTGATAGCGACAGTTCTATCGGCCCAATGCACCGATAAGCGTGTCAACCAAGTAACACCAGCTCTCTTCAAGCGTTACAAAAATGTTAAGGCATTTGCGCAAGCAGATCTCCATGAGATCGAAGAGTTAGTACATTCCACGGGATTTTTTCGAGCAAAGGCACGTAACATCAAGGGCCTTGCCATGAAGATTCAATCTGATTTCGCGGGAGAAGTTCCATCCACATTAGAGGAGTTAATAACTCTTCCCGGAGTTGGTAGAAAAACTGCGAATGTGGTGCTGGGACATGCATTTGATATCCCAGGAATTACCGTTGACACTCACTTCGGACGACTTAGCCGTCGTTTTGGATGGAGCAGTCAAAAGGATCCCGTGAAGGTGGAAAGTGAAGTGGGAGAGTTAATCCCCGAAAAAGAGTGGACAAATTTGTCGCAGCGGATGATTTGGCACGGTAGAAGAGTCTGTCATTCGCGAAAACCTGCGTGTGGGGCTTGTACGCTCGCCACACTATGTCCATCATTCGGAATTGGCGAAACCGATCCCGCGCTTGCTCGCGCACTTGTGAAGACAGATAAGGACTTTAGATGAAGAAGTCCATTGCGTTAACTTTAGTTTTACTACTCCTCACTTCTTGCTCCTCTCAATCAGATGCGATTCCTAAAGTCGGAAAAGTTTCTACCTGCGATGTAATTAGCCAAGGTTCCACCAAGAGTGGAATCGATTTCCCTTGTATCGATGGCAATTCCACAATAAATTTCAGTGCGCTTAAAGGTCCGCTGATTGTGAACGTATGGGGTTCGTGGTGTGCAAGTTGTAAAGACGAACTACCAATACTTCTAGCTTTCTACGCGAAAGCGAAAAGCAAAATTCAGATACTCGGAGTTGATGTTGAGGAAACATCAAATGCAGCCGGTGCAGATTTCATCGCCACCAGTGGGATCACGTGGCCAAACGTTGTCGATCCTGACGGGCGATCACGCGGGTTCTTCGGTATGGGAGTGCCGGTGACATGGTTTATTGATGAAAGCGGAGTGGTTGTATATAAGAAAATTGGAACTATTAAGAGTTTGCAACAACTTGAAGGTTTAACAGCCACCCACCTACATATCTCAATAATCTAAGTCAATGATTGTTGATGTTCTCATCTCGGTAGTCATATTTGCGGCCATATTCCGTGGTTATAAGAAAGGTTTTCTCCAGACGATCTTCTCGACCATTGGATACATCGGTGGCGGTGTCTTGGGGCTGGCATTGGCACTTCGTTACGCAGATTCCCTCACTTCTGCCGTCACAAAGTTTCTAATTGCGGTTTTGGCAATCTTCATCGGCGCAGGGATTGGCCAGGGAATTTTAGGTTCGCTCGCAAAAGTATTCCGTACAAAAATTCTCTGGGGCCCCTTGAGGTTTATTGATTCATTATTGGGAGTTTTTCTCGAGGCGCTGAAGGCAGTACTTCTTCTCTACTTATTACTATCCCTCGTTGCTTGGTCACCTTGGGCTGGTGTCAGTAGCGCCGTTAAAGAGAGCAAAATCTATCCTCGATTTAGCGCACAGTTACCAGATGCAGTTACTCAGCTGCGAACAGAGATTGAGAAGAAGTTTTCGATTAATCTTCCGAAGTAGCGCTGTGCAAACCCTCAGAGATTAGCTTCATGATGTTTGGATCCGCCAGCGTCGTTGAATCACCAACTGCGCGATTTTCTGCAACGTCACGAAGCAAGCGGCGCATGATTTTCCCACTTCGAGTCTTGGGCAGTTCGGCAACAATCAAAATCTGACGCGGCTTGGCAATAGCTCCAATTTCTTTAGCAACATGGTTGCGAAGTTGTTGGATCAATTCGTTGCCTTCGGCGTGTGCAATTCCGCTACGCAAAATAACAAATGCGACGATTCCTTGACCTGTCATTGCATCTGAAGCGCCAACAACAGCGGCCTCTGCCACCGCTTCATGCGAAACAAGTGCAGATTCAACTTCGGTTGTTGAGATTCGATGCCCAGAAACGTTCATGACATCATCAACGCGACCAAGCAACCAAATGGCTCCATCATCATCGAGCTTTGCTCCATCGCCTGCGAAATAAAGTTTGTCGAACTTAGACCAATAACTTTCTGCATATCGCTCTGGCTCGCCCCAAATTCCACGCAACATGGAAGGCCAAGGTTCGGTAAGAATCAAATAACCGCCATGGCCATTTGCAACAGGGACCGCGTTGTCGTCGACAATTTTGGCGCTGATGCCTGGCAATGGACGCATCGCAGATCCAGGTTTACTTGCAGTGATTCCGGGCAGAGGCGAGATCATGATGGCGCCGGTTTCGGTTTGCCACCAAGTGTCAACGATTGGGCATCGTTCGCCGCCAATAATTGTGTGGTACCACATCCAAGCTTCAGGGTTAATAGGTTCACCCACAGAACCAAGCAAGCGAAGCGAAGATAAATCATGGGCTGCGGGGAATTCATCTCCCCATTTCATCCATGTGCGAATAAGCGTCGGTGCCGTATACAAAATAGTTACGCCATATTTGGCAACGATTTCAAAGATTCGCCCCTTATGTGGAGTATCAGGAGTTCCTTCATACATCACTTGAGTTGCGCCATTAATTAGCGGTCCATAAACCACATAACTATGGCCAGTAATCCAACCAACATCAGCGGTGCACCAGTAAACATCAGATTCAGGTTTGATATCGAAGACCATTTTATGCGTGAAAGCTACCTGAGTTAAATAGCCCCCAGTGGTGTGAAAGATTCCTTTAGGTTTAGCCGTCGTCCCGGATGTGTAGAGGATAAATAGTGGGTGTTCGCTATCAAAACTTTGCGCTACATGTTCTACTGATTGACGTTCAACTATTTCATGCCACCAAATATCGCGATCGTTCTCCCACGCTGTTTCTTGTCCGGTGCGCTTAACAACTAAAACTTTCTTCACGTTGGTTTTTCCGAGAAGCGCCTCATCTACGGCAGGCTTCAATGCAAAAGCAGAACCTTTGCGATACCCACCATCAGCGGTGATTACTAATTTGGCATCGGCATCTTGGATCCGCGAAAGAAGCGCTTCGGCAGAAAATCCTCCAAATACAACTGAGTGAGGTGCGCCGATGCGTGCACATGCCAACATAGCAATTGCTGCTTCTGGAATCATTGGCATATAAATAGCTACGCGATCGCCAGCAGTTACACCTAATTCTGTAAGTGCGTTGGCAGCTTTCTTTACATCTACAAGTAATTGGGCATAGGTAATTGTTCGGGTATCGCCAGGTTCTCCTTCAAAATAAAATGCAACTCGATCCCCGCGCCCTTCAGCAACATGACGATCTAAGGCGTTGACAGAAGCATTAATTTTTCCGCCGATGAACCATTGAGCAAAAGGTGGCTGCCAATCTAAGACTTCACTCCAGGGTGCATCCCATTGGAGCTCTTGCGCCTGGCGTTCCCAGAACTTTAAGCGATCCTTATTTGCCTCGGCATAAATAAATGGTTGCGCATTCGACTCTGCTGCAAATTCGAGGCTGGGTTGGAAGGTTCGAGTTTCGGTCAGCAGATTTTCAAGTGTCTCTTCGCTCATAATTTGAGGAGATTACCTCTCAGAGAAGGTTTTCGGTAGTGATGCACGGCAAGAGATTCAACACAGGTGCGAGGGTTTTTCCTAGGAGTGGCGATTTAAGAGGTGAGAATCCGGGATTCACCTCACTAGAAAGAAAGGAAAAAATGACAATAGCTACGTTTCTTGCAGCATTTATCAAGATCCTCTCAACGCCATCTCTCATTGGCAAGCTCTTCCTGCTGCTGACCAAACTGCTCGCCTCTATTGCCCACTAACGCAGGACTAACGCTCAAATTCGTCATATGGCTCCGTCAGCCGTATGGCGATTTTGATGTTCAGGGGCTTTCTGTGGTGGAATTGCCCGTAAGCCTCCAATCTGCCCAACGGCGCGCACGATAAGAGATTTACACATCGCGCCTACAGGGAGTCAAAATGCCAATTGCTAGCCCCGAGATTTATTCGCAAATGTTGGATCGCGCCAAAAAAGGCGCTTTTGCATATCCAGCAGTAAACGTATCTTCATCTTCAACACTTATTGCAGCTCTTCGTGGTTTCGCCGAAGCTGGCTCTGATGGAATTATTCAATTCTCTTGGGGCGGCGCTGAGTTTGCCTCCGGATCCACAGTAAAAAGCATGGTCGACGGAGCGGTTGCTCTCGCAGAGTTCGCGCATGTCGTTGCTAAGAACTACAACGTAAACATTGCTTTGCATACTGACCATTGCCCTGCAGAAAAACTCGATGGTTTTATGCGACCACTATTACAGCTTGGTGCGCAACGTTTGAAAGAGGGCAAGGCCCCACTCTTTAATTCACATATGTGGGATGGCTCTGCAGTAGACATGAAAGAGAATATGCGCGTTTCAGCCGAGATGCATAAATTATCAATCGCTGCAAAGACAATTCTTGAAATTGAAATTGGTGTTGTTGGCGGCGAAGAAGATGGAATCGAAGCAAAGCACGACGCCAAGCTCTACTCGCACCCAGAAGATGCACTTATGACTATCGAAACTCTCGGAACCGATCCTTCGACTCGCTATCTCGTCGCTGCGACTTTCGGTAACGTCCACGGGGTTTACAAGCCAGGCAACGTTGTGCTTCAACCAAAAATCCTGCGCACCTTGCAAGATGCAGTTTCTGCAAAGCTTGGCCTTCCTGAAGGCAGCAAGCCAATGGACCTCGTATTCCATGGTGGTTCTGGCTCACTCTTGAGTGAAATCCGTGAAGCCCTTGACTACGGTGTGATTAAGATGAATATCGATACCGACACTCAATATGCCTACACACGACCAATCGCAGATCACGTCTTAAAGAATTACGATGGTGTTCTCAAAGTTGATGGCGAAGTAGGAAATAAGAAAGCTTACGATCCACGCGCTTGGGGCAAATTGGCAGAAGCCGGAATGGCCGCACGTGTTGTACGTGGCTGTGAAGATCTTCGTTCAACTGGCACTTCACTACTCGCTTAATTCACACCACTTACTAGAGAAAGGCCGATCACATGCCTGCGATTGTTCTACTGGGAGCTCAGTGGGGCGATGAGGGCAAGGGAAAAGCCACCGACATTCTCGGCGACCGTGTTGATTATGTTGTCCGCTATCAAGGCGGTAACAACGCAGGGCATACGGTCGTCATTGGTGATCAGAAGTATGCGCTGCACTTATTGCCTTCCGGGATTTTAAGCCCCAACGTTGTTCCAGTAATTGGTAACGGCGTGGTTATTGACCCTGGCGTCCTGTTGCAAGAAATCAAAGGACTAAATGAACGTGGAATTGATTGCTCGAAACTAGTAATCAGCTCTAACGCACATTTAATTACGCCCTACCACCGAACAATTGACAAGGTGACAGAGCGTTTCTTAGGCAATTCCAAGATTGGTACAACTGGGCGCGGAATTGGCCCCGCATATGCAGACAAGATCAATCGCATCGGAATTCGAGTTCAAGATTTATTTGATCCTTCAATTCTTCGCCAGAAAATAGAAGGCGCACTTCGAGATAAAAATCAAGTATTAATCAAGGTTTTTAACCGCAAGAACATCGAAGTGGATGAAGTCCTGGATGAATATTTAGCTTATGCAGAAATCCTTCAACCATTTGTAACTGATACCGGGTTATTACTCAATCGCGCGCTAGAAGCGGGCAAAACCGTACTTCTAGAGGGGTCACAAGGAACCCTGCTTGATGTTGACCATGGAACTTATCCATTTGTAACTTCCAGTAATCCAACTGCAGGTGGCGCATGTACGGGTTCTGGAATTGGACCTACAAAAATCACCCGTGTCATCGGAATTGTTAAGGCTTATACAACTCGCGTGGGGTCTGGACCATTCCCAACTGAACTCCTTGACGAAGATGGCGAAAAACTTCGGACAATCGGCGGTGAAATCGGCGTCACTACTGGTCGCGCTCGTCGATGCGGTTGGTATGACGCACCGATAGCTCGTTATGCAGTTCGCGTTAACGGGTTAACTGATTTCTTCCTGACAAAATTAGATGTGCTTACTGGCTGGGAGAAGATCCCAGTGTGTGTAGCGTATGAAATTGATGGAGCGAGAGTCGAAGAACTTCCTGCTTCACAATCTGATTTCCATCACGCCAAACCAATTTATGAATATCTCCCAGGGTGGAGTGAAGATATTTCTGGTGCCAAGAGTCTTTCTGATCTTCCAAAGAATGCTCAGGATTACATTAAATTCCTAGAAGATATTTCTGGCGCACCTATGAGCGCTATTGGAGTAGGGCCCGGGCGCACTCAAACGATCGTTGTAAAGGATTTCATCTAACGATGAAAATCCTCCTAGTAGGCAGCGGCGGACGAGAACACGCGCTAGCCCTAGGACTTAAAGCAGACCCAGAAGTTAGCGAATTGCACTGTGCTCCAGGGAACCCTGGAATCGCGCACTTAGCAACAACTCACATACTCGATATCGCGGATAACGAAGCGATTGTCGCACTGGCTCGCGAATTAGATGTAGATCTTGTTGTTATTGGCCCAGAACTTCCACTTGTAAATGGAGTTGCCGATTTACTTCGAGCCATTGGAATTGCAACCTTTGGCCCTTCCAAAGCGGCGGCGCAATTAGAAGGCTCAAAGAATTTCGCTAAAGAAGTGATGCGAGATGCAGGGGTGGCTACTGCGCAAAGCGTCACGTGCACTACTCGAGTTGAGATTGAACATGCGCTAGATAAATTCGGTGCACCATATGTAGTGAAAGATGATGGCCTTGCCGGTGGCAAAGGTGTAGTTGTCACAAGCAATCGAGAGGAAGCGCTTCAACACGCACTTGCTTGCAGTTGTGTTGTTATTGAAGAGTTCTTAGAAGGTCCAGAAGTATCACTCTTTGGAATTTCCGACGGTAAAACAATTGTGGCGATGCAACCGGCTCAAGATTTCAAGCGCGCTCATGACGGTGATCAAGGTTTGAACACTGGTGGGATGGGTGCGTACTCACCTTTAGCTTGGGCACCGAGTGACATCGTTGAACAAACTCATCGTGAGGTGCTGGCGCCGATGGTCGCTGAAATGGCAGCTAGGGGAACTCCGTTCGTAGGACTTTTGTACGCCGGTCTTGCCCTTACAAATGTAGGAATCCGAGTGATTGAATTTAATGTTCGCTTCGGTGACCCCGAGACGCAGGTATTGATTCCTCGATTGAAGACACCGCTTGCCTCTTTGCTTTACAAAGCTGCAACCCGCAATCTTGAAGGCGAGAAATTGCAATGGAGCGAGGATTGCGCAGTGACGGTCGTTCTCGCCGCCAATGGGTATCCATCTGCTCCGCAAAAAGTTGCGTCTATCGAACTCCTTCCGCAAGTTGCCGATACTTATATATTCCACGCTGGAGCCGGTCGGATATTGAGCGCTACGGGCCTTGGTCATGATTTAACCGAAGCGCGCGATCGCGCATATCGGGCAATAAGCCAGATTGATGCTCCGGGAACTTTCTACCGTACCGATATCGCGCTTAATGCGTCGGTGGCAGAGAAGGGTGATTAAATGCGAGAGAATGTACCAGTGAGCGTTCTGGCAAATAGATATGCATCTGAAGCGATGCGCCAAATTTTCTCGCCCGAAGCCAAAATAATTCAGGAACGCAAACTTTGGTTAGCCGTTGCGCGCGCTCAAGCAGAGTTAGGGCACGCGATTTCTGCTGCGGTTATCAGCGACTACGAAAAAGTATTAAATACAGTTGATTTAGCATCGATTGATGCCCGCGAAAAAATCACTCGCCATGATGTTAAAGCTCGTATTGATGAATTTAATGCCTTAGCTGGGCACGAAGCTATTCATGCAGGAATGACTAGTCGCGACCTCACCGAAAATATTGAAGCTTTGCAAATTCGCCAGGGCTTAGAGGTTGTAAGAGATAAATCTATTACAGTGCTTGCTCGCCTAGGCGAACGTGCTCTGCAATTTGCAGATCAACCTATTGCAGGGCGTTCACATAACGTCCCAGCACAAATAACTACATTGGGAAAACGATTTGCTACCGCCGCTGAGGAACTTCTTTTTGCCTACGAGCGTTTAGATTCTTTACTTTCTCGCTATCCGATGCGCGGAATCAAAGGACCAGTTGGCACCGCACAAGATTCAATAGATTTGCTTGGGTCATCTAACGCACACGACACGCTTGAATCCATGATTGCTTCTGAATTAGGATTTTCTAGAGTTTTGGATTCCACCGGTCAGGTCTACCCGCGATCTTTGGATTATGAAGTTGTTACAACTCTTGTGCAGATTGCCGCTGCGCCATCATCGCTGGCAACTTCGATTCGACTAATGGCTGGTGCAGAACTTGTGACTGAAGGATTTAAAGCTGGACAGGTAGGTTCTTCGGCGATGCCTCATAAGATGAATACTCGCTCCTGCGAAAGAGTGAACGGCCTAGCAGTGGTCCTGCGTGGTTATGCATCGATGGTGAGCGAACTGGCCGGGGATCAATGGAATGAAGGCGATGTCTCTTGCAGTGTTGTTCGACGCGTTGCAATGCCAGATGCTTTTTATGCCATAGACGGCCTTCTTGAAACGATGTTGACGGTTATCGGTGAATTTGGCGCTTTCCCTCAAGTAATTGCAGCAGAGCTTGAACGCTACCTCCCATTCTTGGCGACAACTAAGTTCTTAATGGCTGCTGTTAAATCAGGTGTCGGGCGCGAAGCTGCACACGAGATTATTAAGAGTCATGCGACAAAAGCAGCTCTAGAAATGCGCGAGGGCAAAGATAATTCACTTCTTGATTCACTCGCGAACGATTCGACATTCCCCCTTGATCGCGTAGCACTCGATGCGCTCATCAGTAACCCAATTGAATTTACTGGCGAAGCTCGCCAACAAATTGCACGAGTCGTTAGCCGCATTGAAGCGATAACTTCCGCGCACCCTGCCGCAGCGCAGTACAAACCCGGCTCTATCAGGTGAGTGGTTTCGGCCTAGCTGGTCCACCGCCAGCGCCTTCGATACCTGGGTGGACACACTTGCGTACCGGAAAAGTTCGCGATCTCTATACAAATGATCAAGAGCAACTATTACTCGTTGCATCTGATCGAGTATCTGCATTTGACTGGGTTTTGCCAACACTAATTCCAGAGAAAGGCGCAGTACTTACCCAACTCTCTCTTTTCTGGTTTAAGCGCCTAGCTGCAGTTGTTCCGCACCATATTGTTAGCGAGGATGTTCCTGTCGAGGTTCTTGGTCGAGCTGTAATTGTTAAACCACTGACGATGTTCCCGATTGAATGCGTCGCTCGCGGATATTTAACGGGGAGCGGGTGGAGCGAATATCAAAAGACAGAAGCTGTCTGCGGAATTGCATTGCCTTCAGGATTGCTCGACGGGTCGCAATTGCCTCAACCTATTTTTACCCCAGCCACAAAAGCTGAAATTGGCGATCACGATATAAATATTACTTTTAAGCAAGCCAAGACACTTGTTCCCGAAACCCAGGAATTAAGCGAGTTAACACTTGAGCTCTATAAGGTCGCCTCAGAAATGGCAAAAGAGGGCGGGATAATTCTTGCCGATACTAAATTTGAATTCGGTCGCGATTCACGCGGAGCTATAACTTTGGGTGATGAAGCACTTACGCCAGATTCATCACGTTTCTGGGATGCGACACAATGGCTCCCAGGTACGGTTCAACCTTCATATGACAAGCAATACCTACGTGATTGGCTAGTTTCTAGTGGTTGGAATCGCGAGAGCGTCCCACCTCAAATACCCTTGGAAATAGTAGAAAAAACCGCTCAACGTTATAAAGATGCATTTTATAAAATTACAGGAAGTCCATTTAACGAAGGAGCGCACAGTGGCAACAATCGTGGTTGATGTGATGTTAAAGCCCGAGATTCTTGACCCTCAAGGGCAAGCTGTTCTTGCCGCATTGCCACGACTGGGCTTTACCTTCGCGAAATCAGCGCGGCAAGGTAAACGCTTTGAGATTGAAGTAGATGGTCCCGTCACACAAGCTCAGCTTGCCGAAGTTTCAAAAGCAGCCGAAACTCTTCTTGCAAACCCTGTTATAGAAACTTTTACAGTGAGGGTTGAAGAGTAGATGAAAGTTGGCGTAGTCACTTTTCCAGGTTCACTCGACGATCGAGACGCTGCGCGCGCGGTAAGGGCCGCTGGCGCTGAAGCAGTGTCGCTTTGGCACGCAGATGCAGATCTCAAGAAAGTGGATGCAGTAATTCTCCCCGGTGGTTTCTCCTATGGTGATTATCTACGTTGCGGAGCTATCTCACGTTTTGCACCAGTGATGACTTCGATTATTGAGCGAGCTAATGTGGGGATGCCGGTTCTAGGAATTTGTAACGGCTTTCAGATTTTATGCGAATCGCACCTTTTGCCGGGCGCGCTGACAAGGAATGTTGGATTGCATTTTCTTTGCACGCCACAACCGATTCGTATTGAAAATATCTCAACACCCTGGACGAATAATTTTCAGCAAGGCGCAGAGATTGTAATTCCTTTGAAAAACGGTGAAGGTTCTTTTCAGTGCGACGATAAGACTCTGGATCAACTTGAATCTGAGGGGCGGGTAATCGCACGTTACGTGGGCGAAAACCCGAACGGTTCCAGAAATCTCATAGCTGGAATATCTAACGCACGAGGCAATGTGGTTGGGTTAATGCCTCACCCAGAACATGCAATTGATTCTTTAACGGGACCAACTGCAGATGGATTAGCTTTCTTTACCTCTGTACTCACAGCGATGGTGGGCAAGTAGATGGCACTAGATACAGTCGCAATTGCAGCGACGACCCCTGATCAGGAACAGCCATTTGCTGCCTTAGGTCTTAAAAGCGATGAATATCAACGTATTTGCGAGATTCTGGGCAGGCGTCCCTCCTCAAGTGAACTCGCTATGTATTCAGTGATGTGGTCAGAACATTGCTCATATAAATCCTCGAAGGTGCACCTCAAACAATTTGGCGAAAAGGCACCGCACAGCGATGCGCTTCTTGTCGGCATCGGTGAAAACGCTGGTGTTGTTGATGTCGGGCAGGGATATGCAGTTACATTCAAAATTGAATCCCATAACCACCCATCTTTTGTTGAGCCATACCAAGGGGCTGCAACTGGAGTAGGCGGAATTGTCCGCGATATTTTGACTATGGGTGCACGACCTATTGCGATCATGGACCCACTCCGATTTGGAGAAGCTCATGCGCCAGACACTCGACGGGTATTGCCCGGAATCGTTGCAGGAGTTGGTGGGTACGGTAATTGCTTAGGGCTACCAAATATCGGCGGGGAGATTGTTTTCGACAAAACTTATGCGGGCAATCCCCTCGTTAACGCTCTATGCGTAGGTGTTATGCGCCATGATCAAATTAAATTGGCAAAAGCATCTGGCCCCGGCAACTTAGTAGTTCTCTTCGGTGCAAAAACTGGTGGAGATGGAATCGGCGGCGTTTCTGTTCTGGCTAGTGAAACTTTCGGTTCCACGGGACCTGCAAAGCGACCAAGTGTTCAAGTTGGAGATCCATTTACAGAAAAAGTATTGATTGAATGTTCACTGGAAATTTTTGCCGAAGATTTAGTTGTGGGAATTCAGGATTTAGGTGGCGCTGGACTTTCTTGCGCAACTAGCGAATTAGCATCCGGTGGCTCTGGAGGAATGCGAGTTGAGCTAGATACAGTTCCACTTCGCGATCCCAATTTATCCCCCGAAGAAATCTTGATGAGCGAATCGCAAGAACGCATGTGTGCAATTGTTGAACCGCACAAGATTGCAAGATTCCTCGAAATCTGCAAGAAATGGGATGTGACAGTTACCGTTATTGGTGAAGTCACCGATGGAGATCGGTTAATTATTACTTGGCACGGGGAAGTGATCGTTGATGTACCACCTCGCACCGTTGCTCACGATGGTCCTGTCTATAACCGTCCCGTGGCGCGCCCGAATTATCTTGATGGCGCGATTGCCGATACCCCGCAATTACCTAAGCTCGACGCTACAAATATCGCTCAAGCAATTCTAGATTTAATCTCTAGCCCCAATATGGCTGACAAGACATGGGTGACATCGCAATACGATAAATATGTACAGGGTAATACGATTCAATCCCAGCCTGAAGATTCAGGAATGGTTCGTATCGACGAGAGATCACATTTGGGCGTCGCGATTTCAACCGACGCCAATGCATCCTGGTCCTACTTGAATCCATACGAAGGCGCCAAGCTTGCATTAGCTGAAGCTGCGCGAAATATCGCAACCGCTGGCGCTAAACCCTTAGCAGTCACTAATTGCCTTAATTTTGGTTCACCAGAAGATCCGGGTGTGATGTGGCAATTTGCAGAGACTGTTCGCGGCCTTGCTGATGGTTGTTTGGAGATGGGGCTTCCTGTCACTGGCGGAAACGTTTCTTTTTATAATCAAACAGGCGATGTAGCGATCTTGCCCACCCCCGTTATCGGCGTGCTTGGCGTTATTCAAGATGTTCGCTTGCGCACGCCGATGGCATTTAACTGCGAGGGCTTAGACCTCTTTCTGCTTGGTGCAACAAATGCAGATTTTGCTGGTAGCCAATGGGCATATATGCATGATCAACGTGGAGGCACCGTACCTGTTACCGATTTGCAACGAGAAATGCGTCTCATTGATTTGTTGCTAGAGGGACAACCGATATTTGCAGCTGCCCACGATTTAAGTCAAGGCGGATTGGCAGCGACAATTTCCGAAATGGTTTTGCACCACGGAATCGGGGCCGGTCTAGATATTCCCGGAGACCTTGCAACTGCGCTGTTGAGCGAAACGCCTGGGCGCGTGCTTGTCGCCATTACCCAAAGTGACAGCCAGAAAATCGAGAGCCTCGCCACGAAATACTCCATACCCTTAACTCGCATAGGCAAGAGCGGTGGCTCGACTCTCTCAATTAATAGCGTAAGTATTTCAATTGAAACTCTCCGCGAGGCGTACACTCAAACTTTCCCTAAACTATTTGGCACTGAGAAATTAGGATAAAGCCATGAGCCGCCGCCCAGATGGAAAACTCACCCACGAGCTCTTTGATGTCGATAAGGGCCCCCAAGATGCATGTGGAATTTTCGGAGTGTGGGCACCAGGTGAAGAGGTCGCAAAACTCACCTTTTACGGTCTTTATGCGCTGCAACACCGCGGTCAAGAATCAGCAGGAATTGCTACCAGCGATGGTGAACGCATCTTGGTCTATAAAGATATGGGTCTCGTCTCGCAAGTCTTCACTGAAGCAGACTTAGCTTCACTCACGGGAGATATTGCAATTGGCCATTGCCGCTATTCAACGACAGGATCGAGCACGTGGGTAAATGCCCAACCAACTTTACGTCCAACGAAATACGGAACTCTGGCTCTTGCGCATAATGGCAACCTCACAAACACTGGCGACTTAGCAGAGCATTTACAACGACAAACTTTGATGGCACCGGGTAAAGAACGTGGCGCAACTACCGATACCGAATTAATGACCGCTCTTATTGCTGGACAAGATGAAAAGAATTTCGAGTCCAGCGCGATGGCCGTACTGCCACTCTTTGAAGGCGCATTTTCGCTTGTATTTATGGATGAAGAAACTTTATATGCCGCGCGAGATCGTCACGGCGTGCGCCCGCTTGTCATCGGAAAATTAGAACGAGGTTGGGTGGTGGCTTCAGAAACAGCCGCCTTGGATATTGTGGGCGCAGCATTTGTCCGCGAAGTTGAACCTGGCGAATTTATTGCGATTGATGAAAATGGATTGCGTTCTCACCGTTGGGCGCAAGCCGATCCCAAAGGTTGTCTCTTTGAATATGTATATCTTGCGCGACCAGATACAACAATTGCTGGTCGTGGAATACATGCAACACGTGTTGCCATTGGTGAACGCCTAGCTTTCGAACACCCAGTCGAAGCAGATCTGGTAATCCCAGTTCCAGAATCGGGTACACCTGCGGCAATTGGTTATGCCAAAGCTTCCGGAATCCCCTACGGTTCGGGCTTTGTAAAAAATTCTTATGTAGGCCGCACATTTATCCAACCAAGCCAGACGATTCGTCAATTAGGTATTCGTCTAAAACTCAACCCGCTGCGCGAAATTATTGAAGGCAAACGGATTGTTGTCGTCGATGATTCAATCGTTCGAGGCAATACTCAGCGCGCCATTGTGCGAATGCTCCGCGAAGCTGGCGCCTTAGAGATTCACGTGCGCATCTCTAGTCCTCCAGTGGAATGGCCCTGCTTTTACGGTATCGATTTCGCATCCAGAGCCGAATTGATAGCCAGTGGCTTGGCTGTTGAAGAGATTCGCAGATCTATCGGGGCAGATTCTCTTGGCTATGTATCTCTCGAGGGTCTAATCGGAGCTACGCAGATTCCTGAGAACAAACTCTGCCAGGCATGTTTCACTGGCAAGTACCCCATCACGATTCCTGAAGATATGTCCGAAGGAAAGATGCGTTTAGAGATTACTCCAGTGGGTGGCAACGGCTAATGTCAACATATTTTGATGCAGGCGTTGATATCGAAGCTGGCGACAGGGCTGTCGAATTAATGAAGGCCTCAGTTGCTAAAGCATCGCGAAATGAAGTTGTCGGGGGAATCGGCGGGTTTGCTGGCCTCTTTGATGCCACCGCACTCAAGAAATTTCAACAACCTCTTCTTGCAACTTCTACTGATGGCGTGGGGACCAAGACTGAAATCGCGCGCTTGATGGGCAAGTACGACACCATCGGCGAAGATCTCGTCGCAATGGTGGTTGATGATTTAGTTGTATGTGGCGCCGAGCCTTTGTTTATGACCGACTACATCGCAGTTGGTAAAGTCATTCCAGAGCGAATTGCAGAAATTGTTAGCGGTATAGCTCGAGGGTGCCAAAAAGCTAATACTGCTTTGATCGGTGGCGAAACAGCAGAGCATCCCGGCCTCATGGATGCTGATGAGTTCGATATTGCAGGCGCAGCTACTGGCGTCGTTGATGCACCTAATTTATTAAGTGCCCAGAAAGTACAACTTGGCGATGTGTTGATTGCGATGCCATCGAGTGGATTTCACGCTAATGGGTATTCGCTGATCCGCCACATTATTCATTCAAAAAAGTTGTCGTTGGATTCCAATGTAACCGAATACGGTAAAACTTCTGGTGAGGTTTTCTTGACCCCCACCGAGATTTATACGCTTGATTGCTTAGCTTTAATAAAATCGCTGAAAGAGAACCTTCGAACTTTCGTTCATGTCACCGGTGGTGGAATTGCGCAGAACACCTCCCGTGTTATCCCCGAAGCTTTGAGCGCTCGATACGACCGATCGACCTGGGCATTGCCTGTTGAGATGGCGTTCATGGCTCACACAGGGCAAGTGGCGCAAAGGGATATGGAGCTGGCTTGGAATTGCGGGATCGGAATGGTGGCTGTCGTGGCCCCTTCGGTGGCCGATTTAACCCTTAAATCCCTCGCCGCACGCGGGATGAAGGCCTGGATTGCTGGTGAAATCGTGGCTCGGAAGAATTCTCAGGGTTCGACTTTGGAAGGTACCTACCAAGCACGATAACCTTCCCCCCTGATTGCACTTAAGTAAGGAGGTCACGCTATGGGGCGCGGCCGTTCAAAAGCCAAACAAACCAAAGTTGCTCGCGATTTAAAGTATTCCACTCAAGAGATGGATCTTGATCGCTTAGCTAAAGAGCTTCATGGAGAACCAAACCCACAGCAAGATCGTGAAGATGACGATCCTTTTGCTGAGGGCAATTACATTCCGCGCGCGTAATTTTCATGCGTCCTACTCCGTATGTTGCTTCATTGCGAATCTACGAACCTTTATCAGCCTTTGACCCGGCGGATCGGTTGCGTTGGTCGCAGTTAGAAACGAATAGTGAAACTATTGGCGAAGAACAAAAACTTGCACTTCGTCGAACGATTTTCCCTGAATCTCCAGCGCTGCGCCCCGATGGCGCGCACGTATTAGAGATTGAAGGCGCTCGCTACGTTTCTCCTTGGTCAACTGCGACTCGTTGCTGGGCTGCATTAGAAGATTTTAAAATTTCACTTCCTTCATCTGTTACAGGATATTTTTTGCCACAAGCACAAGAAGAAGTTATTACATCAGGTGCCGAATTCTTCGATACAAAAGTTCCACATATCCTAACGGAGACCTGGATTATTCCACCACGTTGGTTCTCGCTATTTATTCCAGAAGAACGAGTTCGAGGTCGAGATGGAAATGGCACGTTCACGATTATGCGAACCACTATTGCAAATGCCAAATTGCGTTCAGAGATGGCTCACCAAGCAGTACATGGTGCATTTGGTGATGGACCAGTCGAAGAAGAAATTGCACAGCTAGGAGATTGGCTTGATGCATTTCATCCGCAATCATTTCTGGAATTAGATTACGGTGGCCTAGCTGGCTACCTCGAGAATTCATTAATTAGCGCTGGTGAAGATGGTCTCGATGCCGATACTTCTATCGAAGATGTACTGTCATCTATTGCAGGTTTAGCATCGGGCGATGGAGCTTTAGCGGGGCGTGGGTATGAACGTTTGGTTACGCGCTGGCGAAGAGTTGCCGCTCTTGAGCAGGCAATGTAGTTCGACGCTTAACCCGATCGAGAAATCCCTTGCCAGCGTTGAGTTAAAAGGCGATACTTGCGCACATAACGGTGCGAATCGGGCACCTTTGAATTGCATGAGAGGCAGGGAAATTCGATATGAATCGATTAACTGATGCCGAAAATCTCTTAACCCCTGGCGAAGTTGCCCTTCTATTTCACGTCGACCCTAAAACCGTTACTCGCTGGGCAAAGGCTGGCAAACTGACCTCGATCCGCACTCTTGGTGGTCACCGACGATATCGCGAGTCTGAAGTTAAAGAATTACTTAAAGATAATTCAAGTAAAGATAACTAGGAAAACCTTAGGGCGAGAAATCACGTGGAAAATTCGCTCAATAATTATTTCGCACTAGGGGCTGCCGCGCTGGTTCTAGTTGGTCTGCTCACTCCAATTATGCGCAAGCTAGCAATAAAAATCGACGCATTGGATAAACCCAATGCGTCGCGCAAGGATCAAACTGAGCCGGTGCCATATTTAGGTGGAATTGCAATCGTCATTGGAGTAGTTTCAATTTCCTATATTGCCATTTTATCTCGGGCTCATTCCGGACAAATGCTTAACATGGCGACCTCAGTATTTTTGCCTGCCGTTGCGATTGCGATTATGGGATTATTGGATGATCTATATGGCCTAGAAGCTTGGCCACGTCTTGCCGCACAAACAGGTACAGCGATTCTCGTTGCTATTTACCTCATCTCGACAAATACCATTGGGACGCCTTTTACCAATAACTTTCTTAATGGATGCATCACCGCCTTCTGGATTGTGGGCGTTTGCAACGCGATCAACTTTTTTGACAATCTTGATGGGGGCGCTGCGGGGACAGTTGCAGTAATCACCATATTTCTCTTTCTTATTTCTTTCCAGACACACCAGATACTTGTCAGTGCACTCGCAATTGTTACCGCAGGTTCGACTCTCGGATTTCTCTTTTGGAATCGCTCACCGGCCAGGATCTATATGGGCGATGCTGGCGCACTTTTTCTTGGGATCATCGTTTCAGTCTTAACAATTCGCCTTAATCCTGGGATTACTCCACGAGCAGCCTCGCTAGCTATTCCGCTTCTGTTAATGGCGGTTCCAATTCTGGATACAACCGTTGCTGTCACATCCAGAATCCACGGTGGAATTTCACCGCTTCAAGGGGGGCGCGATCATCTATCGCATCGTTTGCTGCGACTGGGATTAGGAAAGCGGAGAAGCGCTCTTGCGCTATGGAGCCTTACAGCAATTTTTGGTGCGTTTGCCCTGATTATCTACCGAAAGCCAGAAATGCTTGCTGCGCCCATTGCTTTTGTCGCAACCGCACTTTGGACGCTCTTGTTGGTCTTCTTTCTACGCATTGCGAGTGTTGACGCAACTGCAACAAAGTAACCACCAACAGGTACTAAACTTCATTCCATGAGTGAAAATAAGCCAAATCCAGATGCTCGAGCTAAATTCCTCGAAGCTTTAGAAAAAAAGAATCAACGTGGCAACGCCGGTAGCACTGGTGGCCCATCAAACGAATCCAAGGTCGGAAGCGGACAAAGTTCAGCTGGCGCTCCTAAGAGATTCCAACGCAAATCTGGGTCTGCTTAAGGAATGCAAAGTGGAAAAGGTTGCAAGCGTCTTCCACCTAAGTAGAAGAATTTTCACGCGCAATCCATTAATCACTATCTTTGTTCTCACGCATGTTTTCTTTGCCGCAATCCTAGGAAGGCTTTATGCCTTTGCTCCAGATGAGCATGGATATCTCTATACCTTTAACAACATGTACGGTGGTAAAGACCCAAATCCTCAGAACGCAAGCGGCTGGATCACAGCGCCAAAGCCATTCTTGTGGATTATCTATCTGCCATCGAAGATTCTTACCTTGTGTGGAATCCCAGATTATTTCTCTATTCGCCTTTCTTCAATTGCTTTGGGAACAGCCACAATAATTCTTCTCTCTAGAATATTTAAATCTCCAACGTCAGGGCATCTTCGTCTTCATCCGATATTCATCGCCTTTTTTATCCCTTCCATTGCACTTTGGACCGTTCTGGGCATGCGTGAATCTTTTATTATGTGCGAACTTGCCATGATTCTTGCCGGTTTAACTGCGCTCTTTGATGGAGGAAAGCGAAAGGCGTTTATCCTCTTAGTGCTAGGAGATTACGCGCTCTTATCAACCAAAAGTTATCTCTGGATCTGTTTAGTTCTTTCTCTCTTAGTTTTTTTATTTTTCTTAGCGATTCTTCATACAGATCGCCGCAAAATATTCTCCCTCTTGGCATCGGTTGTACTTTTACCTAGTATTCTCTTTGCCAGTACAACCTCGTGGTATGCATCCACTTTCTTAGTGGAGCAGACTCTTCATACTGATATCACCGCTACGGGCGGACGCAATGGTGACTCGGTTCTTGAAATTTCAGTTCCGGTAAAACCTGGTACCAGTACGGGAAGTACCGATCCTTTAATTCCAGCTTTCGAGACTGTGACATTTCATGGGGACACCACTTTAATCATGCTTCATTTCTATCTGCTTGATCACCCCGCTTCTACATTCACCCGCGCAATGAATTTCATCGGCTTCACTTCAAAAATTCAAGAGATCTGGGAATCAAAGGTTTCAGCTGGACAGGTTTCCAAGAGTAAAGAAGTAATTGCCGATACCTCAAGCGTGAATGGGTACATTCTTAAAACAGGCGATATGCATCGACCTTTATCGCTACTTCATCCCAGTTTACTCTTCCTGCTTGGGCCATTCCCATTTGTAGGATCTGCCGGCGTAGCTTTGAAACTAGTTGCTCTTGAATCGCCTTTATGGTGGGCGCTCTATGCCTTGTTGTTATTTCAATTCATCCGCTTCCGCAAATTTAAGTTATTCCAAGATCCACTCGTTCTTTTCCCAATTATATTGCTGGGCGCATTTGTCGCCTTTAGCGCCTTAGTCGAAGTGAACCTTGGAACTTCGTTCCGACATCGCTCGATTATTTTGGTTCCTATCATTTATCTCTATCTACGTATCTCAAGCAAGAAAAAAGAATTCAGCGCATAGCCCCGCAGATGCCATTTCTTTTAGAGATTCGCGTAAGACCAAACGCTTCGCGAAATAAGGTTGGCGGAAGCGTGGGTGATCCACCTCGTCTGGTTGTTGCAGTGCAAGCACCTGCCGTTGATGGGAAGGCTAACGATGCGGTTCTGAAAGAACTTGCACAAGCCTTTAATCTCCGAAGACGTGATTTCACTATCGTCTATGGGGAGCTAGGAAGAGATAAAAGAATTATTGTTGAAGGAATTGAGTTAGATTTAAAGGCACGTTATGACGAGCTGCTCGGTGAACCGAAACTTTTCTAGCACGGCACGACTTTGGTGCAGCAAAGCCCTTCGGGAATTAATAAATAGGTAGAGAAAATACCTAGAAGTGGCTCGGGACAGGATCGAACTGTCGACCTCACGATTTTCAGTCGCGCGCTCGTACCAACTGAGCTACCGAGCCTAGAAAAAGTTCAACGCCGGCCACGTTGTACGTGTACAGCGCCAAACTCTTGCGACCCAGACGAGACTTGAACTCGCGACCTCCGCCGTGACAGGGCGGCGCGCTAACCAACTGCGCTACTGGGCCTAATCGAGGTTCCTGATCGATTACTCGATCTGACGTTTCCTCAGAGCCAACTGTATTGCTCAGGAGTTTGCTCCTGAGATTTACTGCCGACTCTTTCGTGCCCCCAACGGGATTCGAACCCGTGTTACCGCCGTGAAAGGGCGATGTCCTAGGCCCCTAGACGATGGGGACGTTTGAGGCTCGCAAATCGTACCTTTAAGTAGGCTCGTATCAAAACCAGATAATTTCCAGCAAATCTGCGCGGGAAATTACGCCCGAAAGTGCGCTTTTAGCGAAGACTCCATCGAATCGTGACAGAGACTGTGACATCTTGCTGTCCAAGATCAATCACAGTTGATCCAGCATCATTCTTGGCCATCGACATAGATGGTGCGTATGAAGCGGGTGCATAGTTTTCAACTAAATATGTAACGCTATTTAACTTCACACCAAGAAGTGCTGCATATGAAAGAGCTTTTGCTTTTGCATTCTTTACTGCAACCAAGCGAGCACTTGCAGCGGATTTACTTGCATCTAGAACAAAAGGCGTCACTCCATTTACTTGCAAGCTATCTCCGCCCGCTGCAACAACGGCGTCAACTACTGGGCCGGCATTTGTAGCGCTACGAATAACAACTGCAAAACTTTGGCTTCCGCGATAACCAACAAGAAGAGTGCCCTTATCTTGGGTGTAGTTATATTCGGGATAAACCGTCAAACTCTGAGTGGCAATATCTTTTGCTGAAATCTTGTTTGCAAGCAACGCCGCACGGACTGCAGCCGCGGCAGTTGAAGTCTGCGCGAGGGCATCTTTATTAGTGCCAGCAACAATAGAAACGGTGGCATTAAATCGCACTGCATCTGGAACAACCTTGACGGTCCCTTCAGCGGAAATCGTGATGTGACGACTTGGTGTTGCAGCTAGAGAGGCAGGTGCCGACGCAATACCTCCTACAAGGGAAAGGGCTAGGGCAACAACTGCGATTGACTTAATTCGGTTTCTATTCATGGCTCAATTCTTGCGGTAAATGGGGAAAAATGCCATTCAATTGGCTGAGAATTAGCTATGACTCTGCTCATCTTCGTATGTGAACCATTGGTAGGCTCGCGCTATGACACGGGTTGCAGTCACTGGTGGTGCCGGCTTTATCGGATCCAACCTTGTCTTAGCTTTGGCCTCAAAAGGCCACGAAGTTCTTGTCATCGACGATCTTTCTACTGGTTTGAAATCTAATATCAACCTTGATATTTGCACGTTTCATGAAATCTCAATTACGGATAGTTTCGCCCTCAATAAAGCACTTGAAGGCGCCGAAGTAATATTCCATCTCGGCGCGCGCGGGTCAGTCCCTCGGTCAATTAAATCGCCAGTACCTACCCACGATGTCAATACAACCGGAACACTCAATGTTTTGGAAGCTGCGCGCGAAAATGGAGCGCATGTTTTTTTTAGTTCTTCCTCATCTGTTTACGGGCGAAATGCGACGTTGCCTAAAGATGAATCAATGTGGCTCGGTCCGATGACTCCGTATGCTGCTAGCAAATTAGCGGCTGAAAGTTATGTGCAAGCATATAAATCTACATACAACGTCCCAACAACTTTGCTCCGCTTCTTCAATGTCTTTGGACCGCGCCAACGTCCCGATCATGAATATGCAGCAGTCTTACCGAAATGGATTTGGAAGGCGATGCATAACCAACCCATTGAAGTTTTCGGAGACGGTACTCAATCTCGAGATTTCACCTATGTCAAAACAGTCGTTGATATTTGTCTCGACGCCATGGATCGTAAAGTGAGTCATGACGGGGCAATCAACTTAGCTTTTGGAAATCGGATTACCTTGCTACAGACAATTGATCTCATGAAGAGACATTTTCCGAATCTCCAAGTGAACTTCTCGCCAATTCGCAGCGGTGATGTGAAAGAGTCACAGAATAACCCCACACTTGTTAAGGAGCTTTTCCCAAACATTGCTCCTTTAGATTTCGACAGTGCGCTTTCTGAGACGATTCAGTGGCTTAAATCAGATGGCCAAACTGTTGCTAATGGCCCGTCTGTTTCTGACTGAGTAGATATGTGCGGAATCGTTGGGGGAGTAGGTCCAGGTGCTCCAGGAAATGAAAAACTTCAGCGTCAATTGGATTCGATTCGTCACCGTGGACCCGATGAAGAAGGCACTTTCGTTGGCCAAGGAATAGCCCTTGGTATTGCCCGGCTTTCGATCATTGATGTCAGCACAGGACAACAGCCAGTCTCTAACCAAAATAAGACAATTCAGCTGGTTTTCAACGGTGAAATTTATAATTTTAAAGAGCTACGAAATACTCTTGAAAGTAAAGGCCATCGCTTCAATTCACAGGGTGACTCGGAGGTTCTTGTCCACCTCTATGAAGAATTTGGTTTAGATTTCGTCAAATTGATAAAGGGAATGTTTGCAATCGCTATCTGGGATAACAGAGATGGTTCTCTTACCCTCGTACGCGACCGTGTAGGGAAGAAGCCACTCTGGTACGCCATAACACCAGATAACACTCTTTACTTTGCATCAGAAGTAAAAGCGCTGCTTGCCGCTGGAGTGAAGACGACGCTTCGCGAAGGCGCGGTAACGGAAATCATGCAACTGGGATATATCAATGCACCACTATCCGCCTATAACGAAATCCAACAACTAGCACCTGCGACTTACGGAATTTGGAGAAACGGAGGCTGGAGTACGAAAAAGTACTGGTCTCCAGATTTTGAATCAAAGAGAGATATCACTTTCCAAGACGCGCTAGATGAAACAAAAGTCTTAATTCGCGCTGCAGTTGAGCGACGTTTAATTTCAGAAAGACCATTGGGTTCATTCTTGAGTGGAGGATTTGATTCAACAGTTGTAACTGCATACATGGCTCAATTGATGCCAGAGAAAGTAAGGACATTTTCAATAGGTTTCACAGATTCGCGCTTCGATGAATCTTCACACGCACGTGCTGTCGCCAAATATTTGGACACCGAACATATTGAAGAGATTTTAAATCCAGATCCCGCAATCCTCCTGAGCCAATTGGCGGCGATTATGGACCAGCCACTTGCTGATTCCTCGGTGCTACCTACATATATGATCGCGAAATTTGCCAGACAAGAAGTTGTTGTCGCGCTAGGTGGCGATGGAGGAGACGAAGTTTTTGGAGGGTATGACCGCTATCGCGCGGTACGAGTGATGCAAAAGTGGAATCCACTGCTGCAATTGCTCACTCCAATCGGAAAAAATGAAGCGATTAATAGTGCGATAAAGAATAGAAAACTGAAACGAATCTTCTCTCAATTGCATTCTCAGCCATCTTTGGGTCATAGATATTTATCGGTGATGTCAGCGAGTAATCAATATCGCTCTGAAAGCATGAGCCAAGAATTTCTCAATGGGTTTGACTCACCCGGTGCCCGCGATGATTTGTCACGGATGGCTCGATCAGATTTTGATTGGTATCTGCCTGGTGATCTGCTGGTCAAGGCAGATATGGCGACCATGGCAAACAGCCTCGAGCTTCGCTCACCGATGCTAGATCATGACCTAATCGAATGGGCAATCTCGTTGCCCACTGATTTCAAAATAAAGGGCGGGGAAACAAAGCACATTTTGAAAGAAGTTGCACGCTCACTTGTACCGCGAGAATTAATTGATCGCCCCAAGATGGGTTTTGCAATTCCTTGCGCGCAGTGGTTACGAACAGGGCTAAAGGAGATGAGCTTTGATTTGCTTACGGATTTAACTGCACAAAATCGAGGATGGTTTGATACTAAAGAAGTTACCAACATACTTAACGATCACATGAAGGGGCGCGATCACGAGTTAGTGATTTGGCCGATGCTCATGCTCGAACTTTGGGCTAGGACTTGGCTCGATCAGCCATCAAAGTAGAGTACAAATCTTGATGATCGCGGACTAGGCGTTCCACTCCGTATCTAGCCATTGTGTATTCGTAGGCAGCATCGCCCAATTTATGGCGAAGTTCATTATCGCCAAGAAGTTTTGATACCGCTGATACAAGGTCTTGCGTTGAAATTTCTGTGACTATGCCGGTCTTACCATCTAAAACAATTTCGCTAACGGAGCCGACATTAGTTGCTATCACTGGCAAATGTGCCATACCTGCTTGAATCAAACTCAAAGGAGTTCCTTCGTTATCACTTGTAAGTATTAGAAAATCAGATACAGCCAATACAGTTTCAACTTCTTCACACCATCCCAAGAAAGTAACAGGAAGAGATTCATCCCTTGCTCGTTCTGTGCAGTAATCCAATAGTTCACCAGCGCCTGCCACTAAGAAGTGAACATTGGCACCATCTTTATTCAACTGCGCAACAACATCAAGAAATCTATCCGGCCGTTTGATCTTTGTGATTCTTCCTATAAATGCACAGTACGTTTTTGTAGGGTCAAGGTGAAGAGTGGCGCAGGCTGCAGCACGTTCAGGAATGATGCCAAGGCGAAGCCCCGGGGACATGACAGAGAATTTCGCTGCCGTGCCGACACCTTCAGCAAGTAAATCATCCATCACCTTTTTACCAACGGCCAGTAATCTAGTTGTAAATAACGCGAGAACGCTCTCAATTGTGATAACAATTTGCGTCTTCACTTTTCCGAAATACCCATGCAGTAAATGCCCATGAAAGGTATGAACTCGAATTGATCTCTTTCCTGAGAGTAAAGATGCGATACGACCGATAACTCCAGCTTTTGCTGTGTGCGTATGAATAATGTCTGGTTCGAAACTTCTAATCTCTTTAATAATTTGGATAAATGATCCTATGTCGGCCCCTAGCGAAATAGATCGGCCCAGCCCTTTGATACGAGTAGCCGAGATATCTTTAGCAACCGAATCGAGATAGTCAGATTCGTCCTCGCCGCAGAATCCGGTAAAAAGTTGATGATTAAAGCGGAGGGGATCAATCCCACGCATAAGTCCCGAAACCTGGACCGCGGGGCCACCAACATTCATTCTGGCTATGATTCGCATAACGCGAATGCGTCCATCGTGACTTTCGGCCATGGGAGTATCTTGTCTCAAATAATTTCTCAATGCACCGCTGACTCACTTGAACGAGCAGCACAGTCATTAATGTCTGGTGCTTTAGTGGCATTTCCCACCGAAACTGTTTACGGATTAGGCGCGGATGCTACAAATGCTTCTGCGGTAGCCAGAATATACGAAGCCAAAGGCCGACCTTCAGATCATCCACTTATCGTTCATGTATCGAGCATGGAAAAAATCTCACGATGGGCGCGCGAAATACCTGTGTATGCAATTTCTTTAGCTCGAGATTTTTGGCCCGGACCAATGACATTGGTGATGCTGCGTAGTGAATTGGCAAAGGATTTCATCACTGGCGGGCAAGATAGCGTTGCAATTCGCGTACCGGCTCACGCTATCGCTTTAGCTCTGCTCTCGGAATTCGAAAATATGGGCGGTCTAGGTGTTGCCGCACCAAGCGCTAATCGCTTTGGACAAGTGTCGCCAACAACGTCGAAAGCAGTAGAAGAAGAAATTGGAGAATTTCTCTTCGAAGGTGATCTAATTTTGGACGGGGGGCCATCCCTTGTAGGTGTTGAGTCCACAATCATCGATTGCACATCATCTACTCCGAAGATCTTGAGACCAGGTGCCATTACTCGCGAAATGATTGAAGAATGTATTGGGCAATCAATACTCGAAAATACAAATTCGGAAATACGCGTGTCAGGTTCGCTCGAAAGTCATTACACACCTAAAGCGGAAGTAATTCTTGGCGCAATGGCCGAACCCGGTGAGGGATTCATTGCATTCTCTACTGTGAAGACACCAGATGGAGCAATCAGATTAGCTTCACCAGCGACTATCGAAGATTACGCTCGAACGCTTTACGCTGCTTTACGTTCGGCGGACGCACAAAAAATTAAACGTATTGCAGTTCTTCAACCAGAAGGCGACGGGTTAGCGATAGCCATCCGTGATCGGCTTACTCGAGCGGCCGGAAAAGAAATAATCTAAACGCGCTTGCATAAGATTGCGAACCCGATACGCTGATTATCTACTGGCTTATCGGAGAGGTTTAAAAAATGATTGTTGAAATTAGTGGCGCGAAATTAAATGTTGAAGTTCTTGGAGAAAAAGGTAAACCTGTACTGATTGCCCATCATGGCGGCGGCGGAATTGGCTCACTTGCAGAACCAAAATCAACTTTCGGGCCTCTTTCGGACCTCTTCCAGGTAGTTGTTTTTGATGCCCGTGGCTGCGGAAGAAGCGAAGCCGTTGAGCCATATTCACACGCCCAATGGGCTGCCGACGTTGAAGGACTTCGCGAGTGGATTGGTGCGGAAAAGATTGTCGTAACTGGCGGTTCCTACGGCGGCTTTATCGCAATGGAGTATGCGATTGCTTATCCAGATCGAGTAATGGCGATGATTCTGCGTGATACATCGCCGGACGCGACTAACTTTGAAACTTTAAAAGATAATGCACGTGCACAAACTCGCGTCACTCTTAACTGGGAAAACTTTGATCGCTACTGGGGTGGAACGATTCGCGATGACGCTGATCTAAAAGCTTGTTGGGCCGAACTCATTCCACTCTATGACTTTGAATATGATCCTGAAGTTTCTAGCGCTCGCGTTGAAGCTGGTATTTATCGCCACGAGGCACATAACTGGTGCTTCCAGCACAACACCCCTATCTATGATCTAAAACCAGCGCTGCCAAATGTGTTGTGCCCGACTTTGGTGACTGTCGGACGTACCGACTGGGTTACACCCGTGGCTTCAGCCGAAACAATCGCTTCATTAATTCCTAACTCACGACTTGTAATCTTTGAAAAATCTGGCCACTCTCCTCAATTCGAAGAAGCAGAGTTATTCCAACAAACGATGCGTGATTTCATCGCCGATTACTTGCCAGAGGTTAAGTAGTCCTAAATGCCCACTCGCAAAGTACTGACCGTTGCCTCAAGCGAGGGTATATCTGTTGATATTCCATACTTTGAGGTAATTGGTCAACGTCAAGGTCCAACTTTGACGGTACTAGCGGGCGTGCATGGGGCGGAGTACACATCTATCGCTGCAGCGAAAGAATTCGTTGCGCAGCTAGATCCGTCGCAGGTGTCCGGGAAACTTGTCGTTGTTCCGATTGTAAATATTCTAGGATTTTGGGCTCGCTCGGCTTTTGTTGTTCCTGCCGATGGAAAGAATCTCAATCGCAGTTTTCCTGGCAAAGCAGATGGAACATTTACCGAAGTCTTAGCGCACCATATATTCCAGAACTTCATAGTCGGGTCGGATTATCTCCTTGATATGCATGCGGGCGACATTCCTGAAGCGCTTGAACCGTTTACTATTTTCGAGGAATCTAATGTCGAAGATAGATCGCTAGTAATGGCTTCTGCATATGGTTTGGCACATGTGATTCGCCAGAGCACTGCAGTGCGCGTCGTTGCCGGAAGTACATGTGCATCTGCTGCAGATATCGGTATCCCTGCAATCATTGCCGAATCTGGCCAGAATGGTGTTCTTGATCGAAACGCGATTGATATTCACCTTGCAGGTGTTATTAATTTGGCTCGAACTCTTGGAGTGCTAGATGGAGAACCATTTGCTCCGCGTCCGCTCACCACACACGATGGCTGGCATTGGTTGCGCACTAATCGCGCGGGCTGGTGGAACCCACTCGTAGCAACTGGTGCACGAGTTAAAGCAGGCGAATTGCTTGGCACAATGAGTGATCTATGGGGAGATGTTTTCGCACAAATTACAGCCCCAGAGGCCGGAACTTTGCTCTTTCAAACAAGTAGCCCAGCAGTATCTGCTGATGGCTTGTTAGTGGGACTTGCGCGCGACTAACGGTGCAAGAATTTTCTCAATAACGCCAGCGCCGGCAAGGAGTCGTTGGTCAGTTCCGATAAGCGTTGAAAGTTGTAATCCAATCGGCAGTCCATCCTCGCTCCAGCCACACGGAATTGAAATTGCAGGGTCTCCCGTGATGTTGAAGATACCTGTAAACATTCCTTCTGCAGCGCCTTCAGGAGTGTCGACAGGTGGCGTTGTTGCTGGTGCCACGTATGGAGTGCAAGGAGTTAACAAAAGATCGATGTCGTCGTAAATTGCAGCAACCGAGGGCAACAGTTCAATTCTGCGTGCCAGTGCCTTTTGGTATGAATCTTTATTAACTTCGCGCGCGGATTGAAGTAGACGTAAAGTTTCCGGTCCATAATGTTCAGGGGCGGATTCCACTTTACTTCCATGAACTTGCCATGCTTCATATAGCAAGATATCTCCGAAAGTTTCTTCAATAGAAGGAAAAGGCGTTCCTTCGATCTCTACTAGCGTTGCGCCTGCATCCTTTAGCGCATCAAGGGAATCGGTAATTGCTTTGCGAACATTTGGTTGAAGTTCGGCGGCTAGTAGCTGAGATTTAATGTACCCAATCCTTAGGCCATTGATTGGCAGAGCGTCGATTGTTTTACTTTCGCCCACTAAAGCGTTGAAGACACGTGCGGTAGTTGCCACGTTATTAGCCAACAATCCGACATGATCAAATGTTGGCGAAAGTGGAGTTACCCCGCCGATTGGCAACGCTCCAAAACTTGGTTTAAATCCAACAACTGCACAGTAATGAGCGGGTATTCGAATTGATCCGCCAGTATCTGTCCCGAGTGCAACTTCACACACTCCTGCACCGACGAGAGCAGCCGAACCGCCGCTAGATCCGCCAGCGGTTCTTTCTGGGTTATAAGGGTTCATTGCCTCTGGAATATCTGGATGTGTCGCACCAGCGGCGTATTCAAGTAAGGATGTTGCAACGAATACATCGGCACCAAGTTCGCGAAGCCGTGCAATTACTGGCGCATCCTCTTTCGCCGAATCCGATTTCATACCTTCTGGATTTCCATTGCCCCGTGGCTGGCCCTTGATATCGATAATGTCCTTGACTGCAATCTGGATGCCATGAAGTGGGCCAGAGGCGGCACGTAATGGAGCTTCCAAAATCTTTGATATCGCGCCAAGTGGGCGTCCCAAACGCTCACATCTTTCATATGCAGCAAGGAGTTCAAGATTTGCCACTTCACAGATGCGTTCGCCACGCTCAATCGACTGAATCAAGGTCCCCACATAATTAGTGAGCGGACCCTTAAGGTCTCGCATTAAATCGTCAACTTCAGTCTTGCGCTTGCGCACCGTAAGGTCACGATAAATACCGCTATGGGTTTTTGCGCTCGCTCGATTAAAGGTAACGAGCCTATCTAAGGATGCTTCGATATCGCTTGGATCAAATCCATCAAAACTTTCAGGTTTTACCGGTGCTTGCGCCAGAACTTCATGGGCAATTGCTTTCATTAATGGGCGCCAACGAGGATCATCCAAAGCATCGGCAATTGAAAGGTCAGAAACTGCACCTGCATAAAGCATTGCGCCATATGCCTCTTTGCCCCAAAGAAACCCAAGGATATTTTCAGTGGCTTGCGCATAAGGCAGAGCATCTACAAGTTCACGAACGCGTGGGGTGATCTCATTTCCAACTAACTCGCCAATTCGGAATGTGCCGATATTTCCTTGCATGATTCGTCCCGGAGCTAAGTAATCTGCGCCGAAATTTACAAAGCTAACGATGACACGCTCTGCCCCAACAACTTCCGAAAGTTCGTTAGCGGTTAATCCATTTTGCCAAGTAACGACATAGCCGTTTGGTGTGAGGCGATTACGGAGTAACTCCGCGGCGCTCTTTGTGTGATGACTCTTTACTGCAATAGCAACTCTCTCCAGTTTTTCTGGTAAATCTTCAGGGAGTACGGCTCGAGCCTTGACAGTAAAATTCTCTACAGGGCCTTCAATTGTTATCCCATTGGAATTCAGTGCATCGACGTGCGCGCTATCGGTATCACAGAAAAGAATGTCATGTCCGGCTCTAATTAAATGTGCGCCGATAGTTCCGCCAATTGCGCCCGCGCCGATAATGGTGAGTTGCATTTCTCTCCTAGAGTTCTGACGTAAGCGCTTTCCGAAGTTGGAAAATTGTGGTTGTATAGTTACATGACAAAGACGAAAGTAGCGGTAGTTACAGGAGCAGCACAAGGTATTGGTAGCGCTATCGCGGATATTTTGCGAACCGCCGGGCATACAGTCCACGGTGTCGATCGCGAGCAAGTCGATCTTTCACAGTCATCAGAAGTCAATAAGTATTTTGCCGAACTTGGCGAGGTCGACATACTCGTCAATTGTGCCGGCGGTGTTGTGGGGCAAACCCATCACCCCTTGGAAGAGATCACAGATGCTGATTGGCATGCTATTCTCAATGCGAACATTCAAACAACTTTCAATTGCACCCGCGCTGTAATTACGCAAATGAAAGCAAAAAAGTGGGGGCGTATTGTAAATATTTCTTCAGGTGCGGGCCGCAGCGTGAGTTTGACTGGAATTCAGGCGTACTCCACTGCAAAAGCAGCGCAGATTGCCTTCACTCGCCAGATGGCTTTTGAAGTTGGCCAATTTGGAATCACAGTCAATTGCATCGCCCCAGGCTTCGTTTTGTCGAACCCATCCACGATTAAACAATGGGAAAGCTATGGCGCTGAAGGACAAGCAAAACTGATTTCCGGAATTGCAACTCGCCGCCTAGGGAAAGCCTCTGATATTGCGAATGGCGTACTTTTTTTCACGCAAGAAAGTTCTGAATGGGTTACTGGTCAGTGTTTATCTATCGATGGCGGGCATTCGCTCTTTTAAATTCTTTATAACGATTTGGTCACGGTTTCATAACGCTTTGATTACGATTATCTATAAAGTCGCTGATTCATTTTTATTGCCCTAGGGTTCTTTCACCCAAGGACAGAATTATTTTCTGTTCGCAATTCTTGTACACCTGTTAGGAGAGTACCGAATGGAATTCAACAAGAAGAAAGCAGGAACTCTTGTTGCAGCACTCGTCGTATTAGCTACCACCATCGTACCGATGACAGCTCATGCTGATAATGCTGCACCAAAAGGCGATTTGATTTTTGTTCGTAACCAAGATTTCGCAACATTCGATCCCGATCTAGCTCAGAATGATTCACTCTTCATTCAACAGCAGATTTTCGAACCTCTTTACATGATCAGCGATGACGGCAAGTCCGTTTCTCCTTATCTTGCAAAGAGTGCCAAAGTCGGAAAAGACAAGTTAACGTGGACAATCAAACTTCGCACGGACATTAAGTTCAGCGATGGATCTGCAATGACATCTGCCGACGTTAAGTTCTCACTTGATCGTGCAACAAAGGGCGACGGTTGGGGCTTCCTTAACACCGCCATTGACACAGTGACAGCTCCTGCGGCTGACACAGTTGTTATCAAGACAAAGTTTGCATGGGCACCTTTGCTTTCAGACCTTGCTTGCTTCTCTAACTCTATTTTGCCAAACAAATTTGGTGGAAAGACTGAAGCTGCATTCCTTAAGTCTCCAATTGGAACAGGTCCATTCAAGTTTGATCATTGGACCCCAGGAACTGAAATCAAGTTCATTGCCAATAAGAACTACTGGCAGCCAGGAAAGCCATATTTGAACTCAGTTACATGGAAGTATGTTGTAGATGACAACACCCGTGAATTGATGCTCAAAGGTGGACAAGCAGATATCAACGAAGAGCCACCAGCAACGTCAATCGCGTCGCTCAAGGCTTCATCGGGTATCGAAGTTGGTCTATTCCCAGCTGCTCAATCACGCTACTTGATGTTCAACGAGAAGATTCCAGCGCTTGCAGATGTGCATGTACGTCGCGCAATTTCATATGCGATTGACCGTGCTGCTTTGATCAAGGTTGTACTTGCAGGCAATGGTTTTGCCTCGAACTCAATCTTGTCTCCGAACACATCGTTCTACGATCCAAACTCTGGCGGACTTCAATACGACATGAAGAAGGCTGCTTTCGAGCTTGGTAAGTCAGGATTTGCCAAGGGCTTAAAGCTAGAACTCCTTGTTGCCACGGGCGACACTCAAGACAATGCAGTCGCAAATATTCTCCAGGCTTCCCTTAAGAAGCTTGGTGTTACTTTGACGATTGTTAGCCAAGAGCCAAAGGTAAAGCGCGCAACTCAGAAGGCAATGACTTACCAAATGACAACTTCAGGCTGGACAATGGATATCACTGATCCAGATGAGTTGTTGAGTTTTGCATTGACTCCAGAAGGCGGAACACACTCCTTCTACACGAACTACAACAATGAAAAGGTAAACGCAGCGGTTAATAGAGGTCAAACAAATGTTGATCCTAAGGTCCGTCAGAACGCCTACTCATATGTACAGAAGACAGTTGCAGCAGAAGCAATGATGGGCTTCTTGTATAACGCTCCTTATAAGTATGCATGGACCAGCAAGATCACTGGTTTCTATGTAACACCTACTTATAACTACCACATGGAAGATGTTAAGAAGGCCTAAATTCCTTCGCTTTAACATAACTTCCAATACTTAAGAGAGGACGGGTGGCACTAAGTTGAGTTACTTCACCTATGTAGGTAAAAGACTCATCCAACTGCTACCCGTTCTCTTTGGTATTTCAGTATTTGTTTTCACAATTGTTCATTTGATTCCCGGGGAACCAGCCGATGTATTGCTGGGGCAAAATGCAACACCAGCGCGCGTTGCGATACTCAATCACAAACTTGGAATTGATCGTCCGATTGTGATCCAGTACCTAAATTTCGTTTGGGATGCCATGCATTTCTCACTCGGCACAAGTTTCTATAACAAGGAGTCTGTGGCAAGCCTAATTATTGCCCGGCTCCCAGCTACAGCGATGTTGCTCTCGGGCGGCGTAATTCTTTCGATCCTCATTGCGCTCCCACTTTCAATCTTGGCAGCGTCAAAGCGCGGTGCCTGGCGCGACCAGATCGTGCGCGCAGTTCCAATTGTTGGACTTGGCATGCCTCAAGTGTGGGTGGGCATCATGCTTATCTTGCTCTTTGGGCTGAAGTTTCCACTCTTTCCGGTCAGCGGATTTGGTGACACTTTCACTCAGCATCTACGCAGCGTGTTTTTGCCCTCGCTCTCAATTGCAATTCTGCTTTCGCCAATCTTGATCAGAAGTTTGCGAGCAAGCATGCTTGAGATTCTCGATTCGGACTTTATTCTCACTGCAAGAGCTAAGGGTATTAGCCAGACAAGAATCACCATTGTTCACGTGCTCCGCAATGCAATTATCGCGTCCGTAACTGTGCTCGGCGTCAATATCGCTTATCTAGTTGGCTCAACAGTTATCGTAGAAAGAATTTTCGTAATCCCAGGGTCGGGATCTTTAATGATTGATGCAATCGCCCGTCGCGATTATCCAATCGTTCAAGGCGTGACACTCTTTTTTGCAATAGTAGTAGTGGCGGTCAACCTCATTACGGATCTAGTTCACGCTGCGCTAGATCCCAGGGTGGCCCTCAAGTGAAATCAAATAAAACTTTCTATTTTGGTTTAACAATGTTGGGCACGATTGTCTTAGCAGCAATCTTTGCTCCCTTGATTACTCGCTTTGACCCGATCGAACAAGACCTCATGACAACTTTAAGTAGTCCGAATGCAACCCACTGGCTTGGAACCGATGCATTTGGTCGAGATGTATTCTCTCGAATTATCTTCGGAGCCCGGATTGACTTGACCATCGGAATATTGGCTGTGCTCTTGCCATTTATCGTAGGCGTCACGCTAGGTCTAGTAACGGGTTGGTTTGGTGGAAGATTCGATTCATTCATTATGCGAATCGTAGACACGGTGATTGCGTTTCCCTTTTACGTTCTTGCAATTGCCCTTGTTTTCATCTTCGGTCCAGGTGTTAAGAGCATGATTGTTGCGATCTCGCTCGTTGGTTGGGTCGCCTATTGCAGAATTGTTCGTGCAAATGTTTTAGTAGCAAAAGCCCAAGATTATGTACATGCGGCAACGTTGACCGGATTACCAACGACTCGCATTCTGCGCAAACACCTTCTGCCAAATGTAATTTCTCAAGCAATTGTCTTTTCGATGAGCGATATCGTTTTGAGCATTTTGGCGATTGTTTCCTTAGGTTATCTCGGCTTGGGAGTCGCAGTTCCAACTCCCGAATGGGGTTCAATGATTCAAGAAGGACAGCCTTACTTATTGCAGCAGTGGTGGATTGCAACTATCCCTGGCTTTATGGTTGTAATTGTCGGCTTCTCACTATCTCTTATTGGCGACGGACTTGTCGCACGATTGGAGCGATAGAGATGTCTACGCCTCTTATTCGTGTAGAAGATCTGTCGGTTGAGATCAAAACTGGACGCGGGCTCCTAAAAGCTATCCGAGGAGTTTCTTTTGAAGTCGGAGCCGGGGATTCAATCGGAATCGTTGGCGAATCAGGCAGCGGAAAATCAATTACCTTAAAGGCAATCTTGGGGTTGTTACCTAATAATGCTCAGGTAACTGCAGGAAAGATATTTATCAAAGGTGTTGATGCCAGCACGCTTAATAAGAAGGCACGTAGAGCGCTGATCTCAGAAACCGCCGGAATGGTTTTTCAGGATGCAATCGCAGCCCTTAATCCCGTGATTTCAGTTGGCGCGCAGATTGCCGAAGTTCCCCGTTTTCGTTTAGGCCAATCTAAAAGCGAAGCTCGCGCAACAGCGCTCAAGCTAATGCAACAGGTCGGTATTTCTGACGGTGAAGAACGCTTTGATTTATATCCACATCAACTCTCTGGCGGTCTGCGACAAAGAATTGCTATTGCTATTGCATTATCGAGCAACCCGCAAGTTCTTTTCTGTGACGAACCAACAACTGCGCTGGATGTAACAATCCAAGCTCAAGTTTTGCGTCTACTTCTCGAACTACGTCGCGATTCTGGCCTGGGACTCGTTTTTGTTACCCACGATCTCGCAGTCGTTAACGAAATATGTGACTCCATAAAAGTTATGTACGCAGGAAAATTTGTAGAAATTGGCGGAGTTGACGATACCTTCAATCGCCCTACACACCCTTACACATATTCATTGCTGAAAGCGGCACCAGATCCTGAAGCAGTAGTCTCCCGACTTTTCACCATTGGCGGAGAAGCTCCCAATTTAACTTTGCCCGTCCTCGGATGCCCTTTCGCCCCACGTTGTTTCACTGCGGTTGCAGAGTGCGGCACTTCAGAACCTGAGCTGCGCGCGGTAGAGAATTCGCAATCTGCTTGCTTTAATTCTCACGAGCATAAAAGTTGGCGCGCGGCAGAGCAGAAGTCGGGAGCCCTTTAATGACATCCACTGAAATTGTTCCAATTGCATCATCCGGACTTGTTAAGCACTTTGCCAAAAAGCAATCAGCGCTTGCACGTTTCCGCAAGAAACCAGTATTTAGCGTTCCAGCGGTAGATGGTGTTTCTATAGCGATCAAGACAGGTGAAACCCTTGGCCTTGTCGGAGAATCTGGTTGCGGAAAATCAACCTTGGGCAGAACTCTTGTTGGGTTGTATGCAGCTACAAATGGTGACATTGAACTTTACGGGAACAAGGTGGGCGAAAAACGAACCCTCGAAGAGCGTAGAAAAGTGCAGATGATTTTCCAGGATCCCTTCTCTTCGCTTAACCCCCGTATGACAATTGGTGCGATGCTCTCTGAGGCGTTGCTTTTCCATAATTTAGTTCCGAAAGATAAAGTTCAAGATCGTTGCACGGAACTTCTCGCTCTTGTAGGACTTCCCACCGATTCACTTAATTCTTACCCACGTCAATTCTCTGGCGGTCAACGTCAACGAATCGGCATTGCGCGTGCGCTAGCTCTTGAGCCTAAAGTTCTGATCGCAGATGAAGCTGTTTCGGCACTGGATGTTTCGGTACAAGCCAGCGTGGTAAACCTACTTATGGATCTTAAGCGCGATTTAGGCTTAACGATGCTATTTATTTCGCACAATATTGCTGTTGTCCGTCAGGTCAGTGACCGAATTGCTGTGATGTACCTCGGCAGAGTGGTTGAGGTTGGACCAACCGAGGAAGTATTTACCAATCCTTCGCACCCTTATACAAAGTTGTTATTGAGCTCGGTTCCTAAAATGCACACCGGGTCACAGATTTCGCAAGCACCTGCCGGCGAATTGCCATCTATGGCCAGCATTCAATCCGGTTGTAGGTTTCGCAGCAGGTGTCCGATTGCGATCGGAGAATGCGCGACTGTGGACCCAGAACTGCACGCAATTAATTCAGGCCATCAAGCAGCTTGCTTGTTGGTCAAGTAATACTTAAGGAGCGGGTATGTCGGCAGTGCACGGACCAATAATTATCGGAAGCGAAAGAAGCGAAGCCGGAATTCCTGCAGCAATGGAGATTTTGCGTGCAGGTGGCAGTGCACTTGATGCAGTAGAACGTGGACTGCGAATGTGTGAAGACAATTTAGAAGATCATTACATCGGAACAAGCGGACTTCCAAATGCACGTGGAATTGTCGAACTAGACGCATCAATCATGGTCGGCTCGACACGCGCTTTCGGAGCAGTCGCTGCTATCAAAAATTACCCAAACCCAATTTCAATCGCACGAAAGGTGATGGAGGAACTTCCTCAGCACGCACTTCTCGTTGGTGAAGGAGCCGAAGCTTTCGCTGAATATTTAGGATTTAGCAAAGCCGAATTGCTAACTCCAGAGGCTAAGAAGTTGTGGAAAGATCAACTCAAAACAATTAATAGCGAATCCATTGAAGGCGAAAACACAAAGGCCACGACTGGTGATGAACGTTACCGAATGGCCTCGCTCGAACTTGTAAAACGTATGGCGCCACATGAAGGCCCATGGGGAACTATTAATATCATCGCACTTGATAAATCAGGTGAATTGGTTTGCGGCGTCAGTACAAGTGGTTATCCATACAAGCACCCAGGGCGTGTTGGGGATTCTGCTGTACCTGGCGCTGGTAATTATTCCGATATCCGTTATGGCGCAGCAGCTTGTACTGGTCGCGGAGAATTGGCACTTCGTAGCGGTGCCGCCCGCACAATCGTCGAAAATATTCGAGCCGGGATGTCACCAGAGGATGCATGTACCGCAGCGCTTCTTGAAGCTGCCGCGTTACCTGATGATTTCCGCGCCGAACTTCGTTGTTTAGCGTTAACCCCGGATGGACGCCATGGTGGCGCATCTGGCATGCAAGGCTCTACATACACACTGATGACAGAACATTCCACCGGCCCAGAATTTCACCCAAGGAGACCACTATGAAAATCTTTATCTCAAGCGACATGGAAGGCACAGCTGGAGTCGTCGATTGGAATCAATGCATTGCGGGAAATCCGGAATATCAGTATTACCGCGGCTTGCTTCAAAATGAGATCAACGCGAGTATAAAAGGCGCTCAAGCGGCCGGGGCTAAAGAATTTCTCGTAAACGATTCACACTCTGCAATGCAGAATCTATATCCAGATAAGTTAGAGGGTAACGCTCGCTACCTTTCAGGTAAGCAGAAGCCCATGTACATGATGCAAGGACTTGATAGCACTTATGATGCAATCTTCTTTGTTTCCTATCACGGTTCAATGAGCAGCGAAGCGTCAGTTCTTTCTCACACCTATAACCCACGTGCGATTGCTGATATTCGCCTCAACGGTGAATTCGTATCTGAAGCTGGCTTGAATGCATTAGTCGCACAGGCATATGGAGTACCCATCGTGCTTGTCACCGGAGATGAGACCACAGAAGTAGAAACCCGTATGTGGGCACCTGATGTAGTTGCCGCAGTTGTAAAGAAGAGCGTGACACGGTTTGCTGCTGACAGCATGCACCCAAATCAAGCATGCGATTTGATCTTCGAAAAGGCTAAAGAAGCCATCACCAACCTCAAATCAATGTCTGCACCAAAGATTGCTCTTCCAGCAACTATCGAAATCACTTTCCATAATAATGATTTTGCTGATATGGCCACATGGTTACCCGGCACAAAGAAGACTGGCACAAAGAAAGTTGAGTTAACCGATGCCGATCCACTTCAACTCTTCCGCCGATTCATCACAACGGTAATTCTTACCCGCACAATTGTTGAATGGAGCTAAAAATGAGCCAAACAGAAGTTCTAGCAGGCAAAACAGCAGTAATTACAGGTTCAGGCAATGGCATTGGACGTGCAACTGCAAAGGCAATGGCGCAAGCAGGGGCGAATGTAGTTGTCTCAGATGTAATTGAAGCAGATGGAGAACGCACCGTTCAAGAGATTGTCGATGCGGGTGGCAAAGCGATTTTCGTAAAGGCCGATGTCTCTCAAGCTAGCGATGCCGAAAACCTCATCGCTACCTGTGTCACAACATATGGCGGGATTGACGTTCTTGTAAATAACGCTGGAATTGGAGGAGGGCAACTTCGTCTGCACGAGATTGTTCCCGAAGATTTCGACCGCGTTGTTAATACAAATTTACGTGGAACGTTCTTGATGTCAAAATTTGCTATTCCTCATTTTTTAGCAAAGGGTGATGGGCGTATTGTAAATATTGCATCTACTTACGGTTTAGTTGGGGCTCCTAAAGCTGCGGCATATTGCGCATCCAAAGGCGCGATCATTAACTTAACCCGCCAAATGGCTGTCGATTATGGACACGACCACATCAGAGTCAATGCAATCTGCCCGGGATATATCGATACAAGCCTTGGACGTCGTAAGGCAACGTTGAGTCAAGAAGAATTTGATGCCGCTACAGCTCGTCGCGAAAAAGCTGCCGGAATGCAACCTCTTGGCCGCCAAGCTCAACCAGTAGAAGTTGCGAACGTTGCGGTCTTTTTGAGTTCCGACGGAGCTTCATTTATGACGGGCTCTATTGTGACTGTCGATGGCGGATGCGTCACAACATTCAATTATGGCGAGGCAAGTAACTAACGAAGTGAACGCCCCGATAAATATTGTCGATGTGATCTGCGTTCCAGTTCGCTCTGGATTTTTCGTGGACGACCAAGCTGCAATATTGGCTGGCGCAGGTCACGACGGCTTTGCCTATGTGGGAAACCCGGTAACACCTGGCTTTACTTCAATTCGTCAAGCAGGTGAGGCTGTTTCGGTGATGTTGGTAATGAGCGATGGACAAGTTGCGCACGGAGATTGCGCAGCCGTGCAGTACTCGGGCGTTGGTGGGCGCGATCAACTATTTAACTCTGAACTCGCAGTCAAAGATATTCAAACTTATCTCATACCGCTCTTGGTGGGCAGAGCAATTACTACCTTTAAAGAGATTGCCTCACTTGTAGATAATTTCCATATAGATGGCCATCGGTTACATACGGCAATTCGCTATGGGGTTACTCAAGCGGTGTTGGATGCTGTGGCAAAGTCTCAAAGTCTGACCATGGCGGAAGTGATTAAGAATGAATATTCAACAGGCGTCGAAATTGCTCCTGTTCCAATGTTTACGCAATCAGGCGATGATCGATACAACAATGTAGATAAAATGATTGCTAAAGAGGCTCAAGTTCTTCCACATGGATTAATCAATAACGTAGAAACAAAGTTAGGGAGTAACGGCGAAATATTTGCTGATTATCTTCGGTGGGTCCATGATCGGGTTCTTTCACTTCGCTCTAATCCCGATTACAACCCGACTCTACATTTTGATGTTTATGGAACCATCGGTCTAGCGTTTAATAAGGATATTTCAAAAATCGCCAGCTATCTCACTTCTCTTGAGGCGATTGCAGATCCGTTCCAACTTCGACTAGAGCATGTAATCGATGGTGGAAGCCGTGATGCACAGGTTGAGTATTCACTCGGACTAAGGAATGTACTTAAAGAGCGCGGCAGCAAAGTTCAGATTGTTGTTGATGAATGGTGCAACTCTCTGGAAGATATCGAAGTATTTGTTTCAGCAGGCGCCGCTGATGTCATACATGTTAAGACTCCGGACTTAGGTGGAATCAATAACACAATTGAAGCGCTTCTCCTTGTGCTTCGAAGTGGTTTGGGCGCTTATTGCGGCGGTACATGCAACGAAACTGATCGTTCCGCGCAGGTGTCCGCACATATAGCCATGGCTTGTGGCGCGATTCAAATTCTTGCCAAGCCTGGCATGGGCGTTGATGAAGGCATGATGATCGTGGGAAATGAAATGGCAAGAGTTACAGCCCTTGTTGCTAGTCGTAAATAGAAATCCATCTAGGTAGAGAGCAGGTCGGCGCATGTCTGAAGGTCTCAAATTCGACGCAAATGATGATGCATATATTGAAGAGCTCACCACATATGTAGCGATGCCGACCGTTAGCCGTGATGCAGATGCTGAAACGATGCACTCTGCGGCCGCGTGGTTAGCCTCTCAATTAGCGTTTGCCAATGGTCGAGTAGTGCCAACTGCGGGTCACCCAGTGGTCCGTGCCGATTGGTTACAAGCATCTGGCGCTCCGACGATATTGGTATATGGCCATTATGACGTTCAGCCAACAGGTGATCTCGCCGAATGGAAAACGCCACCTTTTGAACTTATTCGCGATGGAGATGTTGTACGCGGTCGTGGGGCAACTGACGATAAGGGTCCCGTGCTTATAGTTCTAAAAGTTGCACAAGCATTTATGGCGCAAGAGAAAGCGCTACCTCTTAACGTGAAATTTCTCTTTGAAGGGGAAGAAGAGATTGGGAGCCCAAACCTTCCTGCTTTTCTGCGCGAGAATGCCGAAGATCTTGCTGCCGATTTAGTTATCTCTGCAGATGGTGCCATGTGGCGCCCAACAGAACCTTCACTTTCAATTGCATCAAAGGGGCTCGTATCTTTAGATATCGAAGTAACCGGTGCAACAGATGATCTGCACTCCGGTCGCTACGGAGGCACAGTCGCAAATCCCGTACATGTCTTAGCTAATGTTCTTGCCGGCTTACATAATTCAGATGGCAGCGTTGCTGTTCATGGCTTTTATGATGGAATTCCAGAATTAAGCGATTCACGACGTGCCGATATTGCGGCAGTAACTTTTGACGATGAGGAATATCGCAAGAATCTTGGCCTGGATGCTGTATTTGGCGAGGCTGGATATTCAACTCTTGAGCGTTTGTGGGAACGACCAACGCTCGAAGTGAATGGAGTTAAGGCTGGCGGAAAGTACACAGTAATTCCACACCTTGCCACAGCTCATATTTCTTGCAGACTTGTTCCGGGGCAAGACCCTGCCAATGTACTTCGTGCAATCACTTCGCACTTAACGCAATTGGATTATCCCGGCACCAAAATTAACGTTAAAACTGATAAGGGTGGTGTACCTGCTTACACAATCCCAGCTGATCACCCTTCGATTCGAGCCGCTAAGGCTGCTTTAGAAGTTGTCTATCCAGGAGAAGAAGTTCTCTTGGCTGTTATCGGGGGCACTCTTCCTGCAACAGCCCTCTTCGAAGATTTCCTTGGAGCTAAAACTCTCTTCTTCTCTTTTGCCACTGCAGATGAAAAACACCACGCGCCTAACGAATTTATGCGGATATCGCGTTTGCGCGAAGGTATGCGCGCATGGGAGCACTTGTGGCGCCTGTTGGCCGATGGTCCACATCGTTTGGCACCTGTGGTTAGAGTTAAGAAATGAGCACCGATCCCTATATTTCATACGGCTACCTAAAAGCCGGTGTAGATCTCCCCGAATTTACTTTAGCTCCAGAATTTGATCGAGTACCGCCATATGAGTCAGACATTTCAAAAGAAGATCAAGATCGTGCCGCAAAACTTATGCGCGAAAATATTGTGATTAGTTTGCATGATCACCCTGTTCGTTTTCCAGATGACATGCGCCAAACCCCTGAATACAACAGGACAGGTCGCCAACACACAGCTTTTGCTGGATTGCGTGAATCTGGCATGACGGTCATATTCGACAACATGATGGATGGAACCGCCTGCGTCACCGGAAATGCGCCGTGGCGATGGCTAGATATCATCACTGATTTAGGTATGCGCCAAGCAGATATCGCACATCAAGATTTTGTTACGGTCATTCGCACAATCGAAGATATTGAATTTGCTCACAAGAACGGCAAAGTTGGATTGCTCTTTGGTCTAGAAGCAGCGACTCCAATCGAAAACGAAATTGATCGACTCGATGTCCTTTATGGACTGGGGCTACGACAAATTGGTATTGCATACTCTGATGCAAATTCTTTAGGCAGTGGCCTTAATGAAACAAATGAATCGGGGCTCACCGATTTCGGGCGACGAGCAATTAGACGGATGAACCAACTTGGTCTAGCAATTGATATTTCGCATTCATCAGATCGCACAGGAATAGAAACCTGCCAGACGAGCGAACGCCCTGTCTTTATGACCCATGCAGGAGCGCGCTCTGTTTGGAACACAGCGCGTATGAAATCTGATGAGGTACTAATAGAAGTGGCAAAGACGGGCGGGGTAATTGGTATGTCCGCAGCGCCACACACCACGCTCTCGCATGAGCATCCACTGCACAATATTTTATCTGTGATGGATCACTTCAAATACATCGTGGATTTAGTCGGTATCGAACACGTGGCTTTTGGCCCAGATACTCTCTATGGGGATCACGTGGGATTGCATACAGTTTTCGGTCATCTACTGAAGATTGGAACGAGCCCGTCTCCGGCATATGAAAAAGTTGAATACGTCGATGGCCTCGAAAATCCCACCGAAAACTTCTTTAATATTGCTGGTTGGCTCGTACAAAATGGCTTCTCGGATAGCGAAATTGCAGCGGTTCTGGGCGGCAATATCGTGCGCGCTTTGGAAGGTATCTGGGCTTAACAATGTCGAGGGTTTTCGATGAGGAAATCATTGCCAGGATTGGTGCTGCACGAAGTTTCCTCTTTGTTCCAGGGGATGTACCCGAGCGAATCAGCAAAGCTTTAGCTTCAGTAGCTGATGCTGTAATCGTTGATTTAGAAGATGGCGTGCGAGAAGAACAAAAATCCCTTGCGCGTTCTTTTCTGTCAGATATAGGGGCTGATCATAAACCACTACTACTTGTTCGGGTAAATGCCACAAGCACAGAGAACTTTTTACTTGATGTTGATTCAGCAATAGCCGCCGGTGCTGACGCGCTCGTAATTCCAAAATTTACAGCGACCGAGCAGATGAATGAACTTGAAACTTTACTCGATACCGCTGAAGCAAAAACAACAAGAAAATATAAAGTTCCAATAATTGGCTTAATCGAATCTTCCGCCGGGGTCTTGTCGCTGATTCAAACTTCTGAATTATCAGAGCGAGTAGTGCGTCTCGCTTTTGGTAGCGCAGATCTACACACGGATTTGGGAATTCCATATCAGAAAGCGGGAGTTCAAAGCGATGTAGCCATGGCCATCATTGTGCTCGCAAGCGCGGCCCATTCATTAGCCAGCCCAATCGATTCTCCATATTTCGGGCTAGAAGATCTTGATGGTTTGAAACTTTCAGTTGAGCGCGCTCAAGGGATCGGTTTCCGTGGCAAATTGTGCATCCACCCCAATCAACTTTCAATCGTTGTGAATGGTTTAAAAGCAACTGAAGAAGACCAAGCATGGGCGGCACGCGTGATGCAAGAGTGGAACAACCCCGCACGAAATGGGGCGGGTGCGATAAGGCTCGGAGATGAACTGATAGACGAAGCAATGGTTCGTCGGGCCCGACAAGTAATCGAGCTAATCTAACTTACAGATCTCGGTGGGGAGCGGGCTTTCTGATTTGCGGACGCTCTCCATCAAATCTCAACGGTAACCCCGGAAGTGAGCCAATACCGCTACTTTCATCGGGATATTTCAACATCACATCCATCGCTTGAGCTTGGGCATCGGTCAGTAAGTTTTCAGGGAGCATGAGAGATTCAGCAGCGACCCCTGCTTGAGAAAGTTTGGATGTCCAATACTTTGCTTCATTGGAACTGAGCGCACTTTCAATTTCGTTTCTGAGCGCTGTTGCGTTCGCAACGCGTTCGACATTTCGTGCAAATCGGGAATCAGATACTAAATCGAGTCTGCTGATGACTTCGCAAAGTTTGCCAAAGATATTGTCACTTCCGACCCCGATACATATTTTGCCGTTTTTGGTAGCAAAGATTCCATAGGGAGAAAATGCGGGGTGCCCACTGCCAGATCGTTTCGAGGCTTCCCCTGTCAGTTCATTCGCTGCAACATGGTAGCTAACCCATAGTGCGCCAGTTTCAAAGAGTGAAGTTTCAACTAACGAACCCTTGCCTGTGTTATTTCGTTTAACTAGTGCGGCAAGAATCCCTAGCGCCAACCAAGTTCCTGCTCCGATATCCAGAACAGAGACTCCTGCTCGAACGGGATTACCATCTGCTTCGCCCGTTACATTCATAATGCCGGTACGGGCTTGCAAGGTTGCGTCATAGCCCGGCCAATCTGAATCCGGACCCACAGAGCCATAAGAAGATAGATTCCCGATAATTAAATGCGGATGTTTCTGCATTAGCTCATCGGATATAAGTCCTAGCGATTGCAATCTTTCTGGCAGGAAATTGGTCAGGAAGACATCGGCGCTACCTAACAGTTCGTCCAAATGAGCTCTGCCTTCCCTGCTCTTTAGATCGATTGTGGTTGCAACTTTGTTCCTATTAACTACATGGAAATATGCAGAACGATCTCCATCTACTGGTGCCATTGATCTCGCTGGGTCACCAGCGGGTGTTTCAATCTTTATTACCTCTGCTCCAAGGTCGCCGAGAACAGTGCCACCAAAGGGACCAGCAATATTTGAAGTTGCATCTAAAACCTTGATTCCATGGAGTGGAAGAGCGCCCAGAGCCTTATTTGCGGTGCTCACAGGTCAGCCAGAACTTTGCCCGAAAACCTCATATTGCAACCATAGCAATACTTTTCAGGCTCTTTTCTTCACTTTCGTGCGAGTAATAGCACTGCAGGAAACCCGATACGATTTGCGCTCGCGACCCATATATTTTGGCGTGCGCAGTGGGGCCTTTAGCTCAGTCGGTAGAGCAACGGACTTTTAATCCGTGGGTCGTCGGTTCGAAACCGACAGGGCCCACTCTCATATAAGCGTGATTTTCCTTTCCTAACTCGTTCAAGCGGTCTTAGATTCTTTGTCTGTCGAGAATCTGTCGAGTTCGGTTTGAGCAAAGCTCCCATCAATAGCACCACGAAGCAATTCTTGATGAGAATCAGTTTCATGTCCGTAGATGTTGATGGTGGTTGAAGGATTTGCGTGACCAGCCATCTTGCTAACAGAGATGAAGCTTGTACCGCTAGCTAACAAGTTTGTGACAGCTGAGTGTCTTAGATCATGAAATCTCATGTCAGGCAGCCCAGCCTTCTTTAGAGCAGGCTTGAAAACTCTTCTGCTGAAGTTACTGCTTCGCAAGTATTCTCCTTTTGAAGATGCGAAAACATTCTTACCTGCTGGAGTAGAAACCACTTTTAGTCTCAGTTTTCTTTGGAGACTGTCTGGTATCGGAACTTCTCTTTGTTTTCCAGATTTTGTGGAAACTAATTTGAATGAACCATTGACCTCGCTCAAAGATTTGGAAACGGAAATTGTCTTCTCTTTGAAGTCAAAATCTTCTGGCGTAAGTGCCAGTAGTTCTGCCCAACGAAGTCCAACAGTTCCAGCAACCAAGATGAGTAATTCAAAGTCCCCAGAAGCTTCAGCGAGTCTCTGCAACTCTTCATTAGAGATAACTTGATGCTTCTTTTTCTCATCTAGTTTAGGAATGAGACCTTTGGTTTTTCCGAGAGAGACCTTTCCTAGAAGTTCCATTTCGACCGCATGGTTCATAATTCCATAGAGAAGAAAAGTAGCTCGTCTCATTCTGCTTGCACTAGCTTTCTTTCCAGTAATAGATGTTCCGTCTGCAATCCAAGCTTTAACATCTGATCGTGTGATGCTTCCTATTTGCCTATTGCCAAACTTTGGCTCAACAAAACATCTCCATAGTGATTCAGCATCCTCGATAGATTTTGGTTTTAGCTGCGTGCTGCATTCTTTCCATTTGGCATAAACATCTTTTAACAATGTCTTACCTGCATGAGGGTTTGTGTAATCCCCCTTTTGTACTTCCGCCTTCATTCGGGCTTCAAATTGCACGGCCTCTTTTTTGGTCGTGAAATCCTTAGTTCTCCACTTACCCTCTGGGTTGGACCAGCCAGCCTGCCAGCTGTCTGAATCCTTTCTTTTTCTTACGCTCATTCATGTCCTTTCTTGTTCAGGACAATGAATTATCCCAGGCACCACTGACAAATTGGGGGCCGAGAATTGGCAGACTCCTCCATTATCCAAAGAATGTCACCCACCACTGACAAATTGGATTGTCCAAAAAACCCAAGAAGGGGCTGGCACGAACCCCAACCACCCGAAGGGGCTGGCACGACCCAGCCACCCTCCCAGGCCTTTTTGGAGGTTAACAAAGCTACTTGGATGAGGGAATGGTTAAAACCCCTTAGTTGGGTGAGAAGCATGTCTGGAATCCCCTACACATCTAATTAATCAAACATAACCTTCTCAGATCTTGGAAGGAGCCTTCCGATTGGATGCCCCAAATAAATTTTCTAAGGGGGCATAGAGACACTTTGAGGGGGTGGGTGATGTGATTACATGGCTAGACAATTACAGAATTCTAGAAACTATTTTTTTGAAACTAATTAATTATATGTTTGTTGCATAAACATATAACTAAATAAACATTGATGTTAAATGTTTTTTACTGAAGAAATTAATGACCTATTTACTTTTACTTTTGCTTAGTGTATAATTCAATTATTGCTAATGAAATTTATTAGCAAACGAATCTTTCACTAACAATTAGTGTTAAAGAGTTTAGGTTTAATTAAGTAAGTTACCAATAAACAAACTGCTTATTTGGTTTTTGTGGGGGCCTTTTGCACTGTGACTCGGTGATAAAAAACTAGTTTAGGGCAAAGCTCTTCAATTCCGATTTGATAATTTTTCAAATGGGGGTTGGGGGCCTTTTCCCTAAAATCTGGTGATAGACATTTGAAAGGATATGAAATAAATGAATGAGACTAACGAACTACCGCCCATTAATTTTCTAGGAAAATTTCTAAAAAAGAAAAGCAGACTTCGAAGAGATAATCCAAGAGTTAGGGGAACTAATCCAAGAGCAAAGGGAACTAACCCGAATGCTATGAAAAAGAAAGAGATTTGATATGCAGGAGAATTCTGATTATTTCTTAAATGTGGATGAGGCATGTGATTTTCTAAGAATAAAGAAAAGCTGGCTCTATCAAAACCACAAGCTCTCTGGGATGCCCAGCCATAATGTTGGAAGAAAGCTCCTGTTCAAGCGAAGTGAGCTTGCAGCATGGGTATTGGAACAATAGAGCCCCTGGAGATGTTTCCTCTGTCAGCCTTGAAGGTTAAAGTAAGTACATGCCAAAGAAGTTAGATCCCAATGTGGTTGAAAACTTCATGCGTGAAAATGGCTTTGACCCTTTGGAGCCATACAAAACAGGCCACAGTAAGTGGCGATGCTTGTGCCAGAAATGTGGGAGGAAGTAACTCCCACCTATAACGGAGTAAAGAATCTTGGCCGTGGCTGCGTGTACTGCGGAGGAACTGCTCCCATTGATCCAGAGGTGGCTGCTGCAACCATGCGAGAGTCTGGCCTAGAGCCACTTGAGCCATACAGGACAGCTCTTACCAAGTGGAAATGTCGATGTATGCAATGTGGTGAAATCGTTTTCCCAAAGTACAACGGAATTCAGCAAGGTCGTGGTGGGTGCAGAACCTGTGGATACAAGAATCGTGAAGAACCCAACAAGCTAACCCATGAACAAGCTGAAAAAGTAATGTTGAAAGCAAAAGTTAAACCTATTGTCCCGTATGTCAATGCGGTAACTCCGTGGAAATCAGTTTGTTTAGTTTGTGGAAACATTGTTTCTCCAAAATATAACGCTGTTGCTTCTGGTCAAGGTGGATGTGTCAAATGTAAATATATTAAACAATCTGATGATCTTAGAATCCCAGAAGAAGATGCAGTTCAGTTCATGATTGAGTCGGGATATAAACCACTAGAGCCATATGTTAATTCTCACCATAGGTGGAAGTCTGAATGTTCAAGGTGCTCCAGAACTGTTTTTCCAAAGCTATCTTCTATCAAATCTGGACAAGGTGGATGTGGGTATTGTTCTAATCGAATTATTGATATAGATGTAGCAAGGAAAATTCTCAAAGAGAATTTAGTTGAACCTCTTGAAGATAAGCCACCCAACCTAAGAAAAGGGTGGAAGTGTAAATGTCTCCGATGTGAAAGAACAATTCAGGTTTACTTAACAAACCTTTACAGAGGAAGTGACCCTTGTAAGTATTGTGCTGGCAAGGCTGTAGATCCAAAGTCAGCAGAGCTTCTAATGAAATCAATGAACCTGACTCCACTTGAACCTTATTCACATTCGACAGCAAAGTGGAAGTGCCTGCATACAGTCTGTAACAACATTGTTTATCCGATGTATGGCTCAATCAAATCTGGACAAGGTGGATGCATGTTCTGCGCCGAAAAGGGAATGGATATGAACATCCCTTCCTACCTATACCTAATTGAAAATGAAGACCAAACAGCATTCAAAATTGGAGTTGGAAACTTCGTCAAGAACCCCAAGTCAGATCGAATAAAAGCTCATGTGAGATACAAGTGGCGAGTTCTCGAAATCTGGAAGTTCGACACAGGGGGTGAGGCATATGCCAGAGAGCAGGAGGTTCTCACCCATATCCGAGTAAACCTGAAGCTTCCCCCATTCCTGAGTAAGGCCGATATGCCACAGGGTGGATGGACAGAGACTTTGGAGCATGAAGCCTCTTCCCACTTAGCGCTAAAGGCCATAGTCGAGCTCTCCATTGAGGGGCTGCTCTCTAGCTAGGTGAGCTTTATGGTGGATGTACTTGTCAGTGGTCACGGCTATTCTGGAAACATGAGAAAAGGCCTTGTAGCAATAGTTGTATCCATTCTTGCGATGACAGGATTTACCTCTGCTGAAGCTGCTCCAAAATCTTCAGTGGTTACTGCTGCATTCAAGACTCTGCTTAACACGACAGCCGACTCAATCGATTCCTTAGATGAGAAATATGAAGCAGATGTTTCTGTTCTGGATGATGCCTTAATCGCTGCGACAAAAGCAGCAGATGCAACGCTTGCACTCGAACTTCAAGCAGCAACAAGTTTGTATTCACCACAAATTGCATCAGCCAACCAACGCCTAGAGGCAGCTAAGACTTTGTTCTTAAACAACAGCGACCTAAAAATTCAGCAGTCTCTTTTCTCTTGGCAGAACGCAGATCGTGTTTATCCATATTTCACTTGCCCAGATTCAACTCTTCCAGCTGGAGCTGGCTGGATGGAAATTGCTAAACGCTCTTGTTCAAATGTAAACAACAAACCTCGCCCAGGCGATATCTCAACTAAAACGACTAGCAAGAACACTGTTGGTGGGGAAGATTGGCAACCTGGAGAAATCGCAAAAATTACTTTAACTAGTGTTGAGAACAAAGACATACTGTTTGCCATTTCCAATGGCTGGCTAGTTCCAGTTAATCAAAGCGTTTTTGATTCAAGCAGATTAGCAATCGGTTCTGAAACTTCAAATGTTGCTGATCTTGTGCAGAAGAATGGCAAAGCCAGAACCGCTGCTCAAACAAAAAGAGATAATGCAGTTACTGCTGCTACAGCTGTGAGAGCGGATGCGCTAGAAAATCTTGATGAAGCGTATGAGTCAGCCAAAGCTCAGCTTGAGGCACAACAGACCGCAGCTAATCTTGCGTTACTAGCAGCAAAGAGGGCATCTAAGGACCCATCAAATTTTGATGTTGCATTTGCAACCGCATACAAGTTTGAATACAACAGACAGATGGTTGGCGAAATTGCTGATGCTGCATGGACTGGGGATTGGACTTTTCGGACTATCGATTCAATTATCAAAGTAAACAAGTTGGCGGTTACTGGAGATGCAATCGGGAATAAGTACTCTCTGGCAGCAGCGAAATCCTTTAACAGCATGGTGGGAAATGCTTTCACCAATGAACCTGACTTCAGAGCTGCGTTAAAAGTTCTTACTGGCACTTACAAGAAAACTACCAAAGTAACATTAAAGTTCTAGGCGCATAAAAAGTCATTCTGGAGCAATGGTTTAAGGGGTCTCCAATTTTGGAGAAATGTTAATAAATTTTTTTGATGGATGATGCAGCTTTGAGGTTCATTTAGCAAAATACATAAAGCGCACATTTTTCGCTTCATAATGTGAGAAATTGTAAAATGGATTAAGCACCTCATGTGGGGATGCGTAATCACATGCATCTTAGTTGAGTAAGAATCAATAGTAATTGCATGTGAATCAATAGTAAAAGGCTTAATCATGGAAATAGAAAACAATCAAGACGATTTTGATCTAAGAAAAGTAAAGTGGAGAATGCTTTCTCTCCTGGATATCAAAGAATTTAAGATTGCTGCACAAGAAAGTACTGAGAGCAACTATGAATACCTCGCCTATGGGGCGATGTTTGAATCAATATCGCCCTTCGATTATGCGATGACCTATGCCAACATGCTCTACAAAGATCCAGTTGACCACTATGGGCTCTTTGATGGAGGAAAGATTTTGGGGCATATGTCTTTTGGAGTCTGCTTCGGACAGTTTGGAGCTGAGGTCATCGGTTGGGTTCGTAGCGGATACCACAATAAGGGAGTGGGTGAATTAGGTCTTGCGTATGCAGAGCAGATTGCATTTGCTCGTAAGAATTTTAATTTCATGGCTTTGCACATTAGCCAGAAGAATAAAGCTAGTAGAAGAGTTGCTGAGAAGGCAGGATTCAAACCTGTTCTTAAAATGGCTTATGTGACAGGAGGGACTGAATGTTCTGTTTTGTACATAAAGATTAATCCGAGAATTGAAAGATTAGCGAGACAATATGGGCGAAGACCTATCGATGTAATGAATAGTCCAGCAGGGTTTCAGGGTATGGGGCACTACTTACTCTCAGATGGAATTGTTGAGTTCTATGGCTGGCCCTTTCCGCCTTTTGAGGAAAATGGGAGATCAATCAATGGCTTTGCATTCGACGATTTCACTGCACGAATAAACCTGAGCCCTAAGAATTTTGAACCGATAGATGATGACAAATAGAAGTGCCAGGGGCTGGCTTTGAAGCCTTGCCAGCCCCTGGCATACTGCTCTAAGTGTCTTCTGGCTTGTCGAGAAGTTGTCGAGTAACTACTCGAAACATGGCATAAGATGACCTAACTAAACAGAACTCAGATGCTTAACTAACTAAACATTTGAGCCTGTTTCGCAGTGGGGCCTATAGCTCAGTCGGTAGAGCAACGGACTTTTAATCCGTGGGTCGTCGGTTCGAGCCCGACAGGGCCCACTTATTTCTTCTTATACCCAGCAGGACATTTACTTCCTTTAACCACTTTTGTCACTTTGCCCTTGACGCACGTTACCTTTGCACGCGAGGCAGCTAGCTTTGCAGCAGCTAGCTTTGCAGCAGCAGTTTTATCTGCTTGAATTTTCGCAGCCGCTGCGATATCGGCTAGGCGGTTTTGTTCGGCTAGAGCTTCTGATTTAATTTTTTCGTCGTAGGCAGTTACAAGATTAACTGCCCCTAAAGTTGCATCAGAAATTTGAGTAGAAGTTGGCTCAACAGAATTCGGATCCTGCATCAGCACTCCGTGAGGGTTGCCCACATAGGCGGAGTATTTAGCTGATGCAGGGATATATTGACGGAAGACATGTAGGCCTGTGCCCTCTATAACGTATGGCGTGAAATTTGTTGTGCAGCTTGAATCTACGAGAGTGCACGGACTCTTCTGGATGGTTTCCCATCCTGCACTTGTAAGTTCTTGGAGCCACACCTCCCCTAGGTCTTGCCCCCAATACATGTTTTGTGGTCCCCATTTTTCACCTGTAAAGCAGAAATCATAGGTACACATTGTTGTTGTGTAATCTGCTCGCGAAAGAATTCCAGTGGTGGAAGTTTTCGCCCAAAAAGGTCCGGTCTTTATATCTGCTCGCACAGTGAATTCTTTTCCCACACGCCATGTGTCTGGAACATCGAAGATACATCCTTTTGTAATGTCATAACTTCCGGTAATCGAAGTTGTTCCGTAATCCAAAGTGCATATAGTCAATGAAAGTTGATTCACCGAAGCTAATTCTTGGATAAAGCCCCAACTAAATCCTGGAGTTTGCTTGCCGACGACGGCATAGAATTGACTGTTTCCAATCATTCCAGCGCTTGAGTAGCTCGCTTTCTGCACCCATTGCGTGGCATCAAGAGTTTGTCCACCACCCGCCCAGATATTCATCTGAGAGATATCTGCACCCGATTTATCCCCTCCGAAATAGTTCTGGCGAGTTAGGTCAATAGTGATTCGCTGATTCAAAACTGGGTGGGCCGTGGATGTGCATTCAGGAACACCAATCATTAACTCCGAGGAGTTGATGCACGTGTGTGAAACGCCAAGCGTGTGAAAGTATTCATGGATTAGGAATATTCCCATTGAGCGCAATCCGTAATAAGAAGTTGAATATCCATCTGAGTCATACTGCAAACAAATAGGGGATCCATAGAAGACCCCTTGGTTGCTAAAAGTCTGCCCACGCCCGCAGTAAGTGTTAGAAACTGCGCCATCCACAATATAAAGGTATGTCTTCGGATTTTCAGTCTTTCCAATTACCGGCGCAATCTCGGTAGTGAGGTCTGAAATCAACGTTGTCGTTTCTAGCGCCTTAAGTTGGGCGATTGTGTATTTGCTCTTTAAGAAAGTGATGTCGTAAGCGCCATCTGCTGTATCGATGATGAGCGACCGCGAAATCTGACCTTTGAGCCAAATTTGCACCGCATCAATCCACGTGGCGATAGTCCCGTTTGTATCCCAACTTCGTTCATTAAAGTCAGCAGGTACAACGTAAGCAAAATGTATTTGATATCCGGTCACATCATCAGGGCGGTCAGTGGTGCTCCGGCTCTGTGCTGCTGTGGCGGCAGGTGCAGTTATCGGTGCAACGAGCGCTAGAGAAATAGTCAGGAAGAGTGCGCGAACCCAGAACGCTTTACCTTGTAGGTCCATGCAGTGGAATTTAAAGCAATTACACCCTTAGGACAAGGATTGAGAGGCGGGGTTACCGCCACTGTAAAAAAACATCTCCTCTTTTCCACGAGGAGCATCCCATCCTTGGGCAAAGAACCACTCGCCCCGGTATTCCAACATTCCACCCCACGCCAAAGTCGCGTTATGGGTGAAATCTAAGGGCGTATATGGATTGCTGAGATCGAAGAGAGCTTGAGCACCTGCATGGTGGCCATTGTTATCGTTATAGAGGAAATCCATCACTAGCTGATCCCCGTTGACGATGGCGCAAGCGATTTCGTAGATATGTTTACCAAATCCATCAGGCAGAGGTAAATACTCTTTCTTCTCAAAACTCCAATCAATCATATTTGTGGAGTGCCCCACGTATTGAAATCCGCCGCATCCCTCACTTAGGAACATCAAATATTCACCATCAATTTTGACCGCTTCGCCTTGGCCGTTGCGAGGGATTACTGCACCTTTAGCCCATAGTTTCGAAATCTCGTAGGGGACGGCCAAGCCTTTCTTCTCCCAGTGGAGAAGATCACTACTCAGTGCGTAGTTGATATCGCATGCCACATCTCCGAAAGGTTTTGCATACTCTGCAACTGATTCGGCAGATGCTCTCCAGGCCCCGTTATAAAACATGATGTATTGATCTTCTCCGTATTTATAGACTTTGGGATCCTCGACGCTAAGGATTTCATTCTCTTGCGTCGGAAAGAGAATGGGGTTTTCTGCATAATCTTCCCATCCTTGGCCATCTGTATAGATAGCAAGGCCAACTCGAGACCCTAAAGATTCCTTTTTAACAGAGGCGCGATAATAAAGATAAATTTTTTCATCTTTGATAATTGTTGAAGGATTAAAAATAGATGATGAAGTCCAACCGATTCCAGTGGGATCTGCCATCTGAGTGGATTTCACAAAAGTATAAGTATCATTCTTTGCGAAAGGTCCTATCGCCCAACTCTTATCAGTTTCATACTTGGAGATGAATTGAGTTTGAGTTATCTCAGTGATCTCTTCATTGATAGGTTGATTAAGTGCTTCAAGGTAATTCTCTTGCAACGTCTTTTTGTAGTTATCCATGTCTCTCCCTCAACTCATTCAATTCACCAGCCATTATTGGTCCTAAACATTTCTTTGTCGCGTTTACGTACTTTTGCTTATTTGTGTCAACTATCTTTTTCTTGCAAAAGAGAGAATGATGTCGCACGTTATGAACCCCGATGAAACTCCTAAATCCATCTTTACTGCGCTGAAATATCCCAATTTTCGACGTCTTTGGATTTCAAGCATCATTTCCTCAGTTAGCGATCAAGTCTTTCCTATATGCGCCACAATGGTTCTACTCGGACAGAAATCAGAAGCGCTAGCAATCTCACTCCTGCTTTCACTGCGGGTAATCGCTTATTTAATCTTTTCACCGCTAGGTGGAGTCTTCGCCGACCGACTATCGAGGATGCGCATCATTCAAGGTGGGCTTTTACTGCGCTCATTACTCTGTTTTCAGCTCTTTTTCTTTGGCCATACGCCAACCTTGTTACGTTTGAGCATCACAGTCTTCATCATGGGAGTGATTGAAGCCGGTACGGGGCCAGCGGGGGCAGCAATCATTCCCGATCTGGTTGATCGTGATGTCCTGCAATCAGCGAACGCACTTCGCGCTGTAACGGGACGTATCGCTTCAATATCTGGTCCCGGCATAGCGGTTGCCCTAGTTGCTCTCACGAGTCCACGATCAGGATTTCTCTTTACAGCAGTAGGACTCTTACTTGCGCCGCTAGCTTTGCGCGGACTCAAACTTTCATTTGCGGAGCGCGGTCCACATTCACCATTCCGCCAAGAACTCACACAGGGTTATCAATTTGTTAAGCGAACCCGGTGGATGCTCCCAGTAATGATCTGTATCGCACTGCAAACATCAGTACTTTTCGGCGCAGAGATGGTTCTCTTACCAATTATTACAACTCGAGAATTCGGAACAGCAAGTGTCTATCCGATGGCGATTATGTCTTTAAGCCTTGGATCACTGATTACCGCTGCATTTGCTTCACGGCTACGTACTAAATATCCCGGCAGATGGTCATTTGCTGCATGGTCGCTCATCGTCTTTCTGCTTATCGCTCTGATCTTTCCCATATCGCCAATCTTTGTCATCATCTGCTACTTCATCGGAGGGGCCGCGACAGAGCCCATGGGAGTTCTCTGGCAGACCGCAATTCAAAAGAATGCACCTGGTGAAATCCGAGCTCGTGTGATGAGTTTTGACTCCATGGTCAGCAGTGCTCTTATGCCAATCGGGGTGGGATTAGCTGGGCCCATGAGTCGATTAGTTGGAGAAAATGCATATATGGCAGGAGCTTCAGTGATCTTTGCGTTACTTTGCGTTCTTATCCTCTTTGTTCCAGGAGTTTCAACTTTTTCGACCCCTAAATAATTCAAATAAATCAACGTAATTTTACGTAATTGTTGATTTGCTATTGCGCAATCCTTGCGCGACCTATACCTTGCAAAATCAGAACGCAAACGTTTGCGTAAAGATTACGTAAGGAGGCGACAATGGCGTCGGCGAAGGCACTAGCTGCAGATCTTGGGGTTTCGATCGCCACTGTCTCGCGCGCCCTCAACGGCAAGCCTGGCCTTTCTGCCTCTTTGCGTACGTCAATTCTTGCCGAAGCGGCGAAACAAAATACCTTTATTAATCCCGCAGCTCGCATGCTTGCAACGTCAAAAAGCGAAAGCGTTTGTTTCGCGGTGTATCACTTATCAGGGCCAGTATCTAAGGATCCTTTCTACTTTCCGATTTTGATGGGGCTCGAAGAAGAAACTCGCCAAGTTGGCTTGCAGTTAACTCTCGAAGTAATCGGGGATGAAGAAATTAAAGATGCCGCTAATTGGCGAATGGTTCGCGAACGCCGTGCCGATGGCGTAATTCTCAACGGACCATTCGTTCCGGCTTCGTTTATTGTTAAATTGCATGCTCTTGGTATTCCAGTAATTCTTATCGACAACTATTTAGAGCACGTCCCTGTCGATGCGGTCGTTGCCGACGACCGCGGCGGAACACGCAAAGCTGCAGAGCACGTTATTTCACTGGGACACAAGAAGGCAGTTATTTTATCTGGACCTAAGGATTGGTATTCAAGCGGAGAACGCACCGCTGGATTCTTAGAAGAGTTTGCAAAACACGGATTACCTGCACCAACCATTCTTTATGGCGATGACACCACTTTTGAAACTGGACAGAAACTATTTGCGCTAGCGCTTAAGGAAAAACCTACCGCGATACTTTGCGTCAACGATGCTCTTGCACTTGGAGCAATGGATGCGGCAACCGCTAAAGGAATCAAAGTTCCATCTGAAATGAGCTTCACCGGATTTGATGATGTAGATGCTGCTCAAAATGGAAAAGTTCCACTAACGACAATTCAAGTACCACGCGAATTTCTCGGGCGTGCTGCTGGTCGACTTTTTTGGTCGCGGACTGATGATCCAACATCACCACGCCAACGAATAGAAATCGAGACAAAGCTCGTAGTTCGACAATCCACGCGTGCAATCTAATGATGACTAGGAGCTGACCAGTTATGTCCGATCTCGCCACACGTTTTGCGATTAACCCCGTCGTAAGGCCCGAGGATGTTCCACCTAGCGTTGAAGGGTTTGAAGTCACCTGCGCATTCAACCCAGGAGCTTTCTCGTACAAGGGACGAACTGGTTTAGTTTTACGCGTCGCCGAACGTCCTCCCACACGTGAGGGTTTTATTGACTCGGTAACAACTTCAGAGACTGGCGAATTGGTTATCACTTCATTTGCGCTGGATGATCCTGACCTAACTGTGGGCGATTCACGCGGTTTCTCACATAAGGGAATCGATTACCTCACAACACTTTCGCACTTTCGGATGGCTTGGAGTGATGACGGGGAAAAATTCGAAGTCGATGCCAAACCTTTGATCGTCGGATCAAGTGCTTACGAAACTCTAGGTATCGAAGACGCGCGCGTCACCGAACTAGAGGGTCGTTATTACCTCACCTACACCGCGGTATCTCGCAATGGCTATGGCGTCGGAATGCGAAGCACGACCGATTGGGAAAATTTCCAAGAGCATGGCGTAGTTATTCCGCCATTTAATAAGGACTGCACACTCTTTACTGAAAAGATTAAAGGTTCGTATCACATGCTTCACCGCCCAACAGGTGCAGGACTGGGTGGTCCATATATTTGGAGCGCAAAGTCACCAGACCTAATTCACTGGGGCGAGCACAAGTGCATCGCACAAGCGCGTCCAGGGATGTGGGACTCAGCACGTGTTGGCGCGGGTGCTGCACCAATTAAAACTTCCGAAGGATGGCTCGAGATTTATCACGGAGCTGAAGAACTTGGAGTTAACGGCCACCGTTATTGCCTTGGCGCACTTCTTCTTGATCTTGACGACCCAACAAAAGTGTTGGCTCGTTCGCACGATCCAATTATGGAACCAACCGAGACATATGAACGTCAAGGATTCTTTGGCAATGTTGTCTTCACTAACGGACATGTTGTCAAAGGCGATGAAATCACTCTCTACTACGGTGCCGCCGATTCATACAGTTGCGGCGCCCGGCTATCGATAAACCAGATTCTTACTTCTCTCAAAGGAGTGAGATAACGCGCAATACAGCACGACGCTCTGCGGACTCTCGTCAGTGGAGTAAAAACCTCGAAGGGAACCAAATGATCAAATCTAAAAAGTGGCTAGCGGGAAGTGTTGCGTTCGCTTTGATCGCACTTCTCCAAACTCCACTTGCTAACGCGGCAATTCCACACGTTTCGGTAGTAATGCCAAACCAGTGGAAAGACGCTTTCGAACCAAAAATCAAGGCATTCAATGGCAGCCATACAAACGTCAACATCGATGTCATCTGGGGTGGCGCACAAGATCAATTGATCGCCGCTAACAAGTCGCCAGACATCATCAATACAGGTGACCTTTTCGTTGCTGCACAGAAGAACCTTTTGGTTGACTTGACTCCTTACATCGCTAAGGACAAGACAATCAACGTCAAGGATTTCTATCCAGCACTTCTTAACGCTGTGAAATTCCAAGGCCGTCAGCTAGCTCTTCCTTATCGCTTCAATGTTGGTCTTCTCTATTACAACAAGACCCTCTTTGATGCAGGCAAGGTTGCATACCCAACAGCTAAGTGGACCCAGAAAGATTTCATCGCAGCAGGCCAGAAGCTCACAACAAAATCTGGTACTACACCTACATCATGGGGCGTTGGCTCAACATTCGGCTGGTGGGGCGAGTGGTTAATTCACGTTCGCCAAGCGGGCGGAGAATGGCTATCCGATGGAGCTGTCGCACTTGATAGCCCACAGGCAATTGCCGGACTTACTTTCTTCCGTGACAAGGTGACAAAGTACAAAATGTCTCCAGGAGCAAAAGATGATGCTCTAGGCGGATTCAGTGGTGGAAAGACAGCCATGGAATACGGCGGACACACTGGTAACTGGCCTTCATACAACGGAGTATCAACTCTGAAGTGGGATATCCAAGTTCTTCCCAAGGGTCTCAAGTCATCTAAGGGTGCAGAGCTTGCACTTGAAGCATGGGGCGTATCTGCTAAGTCAGCAAACATCGCTGCCGCTTACGCAGCAGTTGCTTACATCACCTCTGCAGACTTCTTAACTACACAATGGACTGCTTTGCGTCTTCCAGTAACACGTATCTCTGTTGCTAAGGCCGCACTTGCAGTACCAAAGGCTTCACGTCCATCACCACAGAACCTAGAAGCACTCTTTGGTGGAATCACAACTGGTACGACACTTCCACGAACAATTCCTTTCATCAAGGTAACTCAGGAAGTTGTACAACCACTGGTAGACAAAATGATCGAGGGAACATTGACACCTACCGAAACAGGAAACCAAGCAACAGCAGCTGCAAATAAGGCACTATCTATCTTGCAGTAGTAGTAAATATCTGGACGGCGGCCAGGGGCCTTAAAACCTCTGGCCGCCACTAAGAAATGAAAGGGGTTTTAGGTGAGTGTTCGTAATCGTAAAGACACCAGAAATTTCTTTCTCTTCAGTGGAATTTCAATCTTCGGCTTTTTAGCATTTTATGTTTATCCAATTTTCCGCACAATCTTTCTAAGTTTTACAAATACCAGCATTATGGATCCGCTTCACGACTTTGTTGGCTGGAAAAACTTCAAACGCGCAATTCTCTACGATGATGTTTTCCATTTGGCTCTAAAAAACACCTTTAAGTATGCAATCTTCGTTGCGGCTTTGAAGCTAGCGCTCGCGCTTCTCGCGGCTATGTTATTAAATAATAAGATTCGTGGAATTGGGATATTTCGCGCAATATTCTTCTTGCCATTTATAATTCCAACCTTTGCGGTTTCGTACGTATTTCGATTCTTTTTTCACCCCGCTAACGGTTTAGTCAATCAAATGTTGAAAAAGGTAGGTGTCGAAGGAATTGGTTGGTATGCCGATTCTAAGACGGCGATGATCACTCTAGTTATTTCAAGCTTGTGGGGATTTGGCGTTCCTATGCTTATTTTCTTGGCAGCTCTTCAACAAGTACCAAAAGAGCTTTATGAAGTGGCAAACCTAGATGGTGCAACACGTTGGCAACAATTTCGCGTAATTACCTTCCCGGCTATCAGCGCAGTCTTTCTCTTTAATGTAATTCTTTCCACTGTCGATTCATTAAAGAGTTTCGACCTTGCCTTCCTTATGGGCCACGGTGAGGGATATCCAGCTAACTCAACTTTGCTCTATTCGGTATATCTCTTTAACCAAGCCTTCCGTAATCCATGGTCACTTGGCTACGCCTCCGCCCTTGCCTTGATCTTCTTTGTCGTCCTCTTGGTTCTGACCGCAATTAACTTCGGCCTAGGCCGCCTCTATGTAAAGAATGAGAATTGATATGACCAAAAAATCCCGTCCGGTCACTCTTTTTCTTTACATCTCGTTAATTGGCCTATCAATCACTTTGTTATTGCCTCTACTTTCCTTGATCCTGACTTCATTTAAGACATTTGATGAATCTGTCGGTGTCTATCGATGGATCCCTAAACAATTCAACTTCAAAAATTACCGAGATGTATTCGCTCTCGAGAATTTTCATTATTGGACCTATCTCCGGAATACACTCACAATCTTTGTATTTAAAGCAATCGGGACGATTCTCACCTGCACCTTGACCGCATATGGTTTGATTCGGTTCGACGTTAAATATCGCAAAATACTCTTCACCGTTCTCTTATCGGTCATTTTATTGCCAGGCGAGCTACTTGCGATTCCGATGTATCAGATCTACCTCTCTGTCGGCTGGTTTGATACTTACTACCCATTGGTCACCGCTTGTTTCTTTGCCACGGATGTATTTATGATTTTTATGTTCCGACAGTTCTTTATGTCAATACCAAAAGAACTTTTTGAAGCTGCTGAAACCGATGGAGCTTCCGAATTTAAGATCTATTGGAAGATTCTGATGCCACTGAGTCGGCCGGCAATTATGACCTGCCTAATCCTCTATTTCACTGGAACGTATAACGATCTTTATGGTCCACTTCTCTATATTTCCACTCCAACAAAATGGACGATGGCTCAAGGAATTAAATCAATTGAGGATATTTTCAATCTCGGGCCACGCGATTACATCGTCCCCTGGAACTTGGTATCTGCTGCGACACTGCTCTCACTCATACCTGTTCTCATTCTCTTTGCATTTGCTCAACGTCAATTCATGGACAGTATGGCGCGCACCGGCATTAAGGGCTAAACCATGTCTTCAACGATTTTGGAGCAAGGAGATTTCCGGATAGTTTTCGGTGAGCATCCACAATCTGGCTACCATCTAGAAGTACGCGAAGGTTCACTTTGGAGACGAGCGAGTTCGCCTAACAATTCACTGGTATCTGGTCCATCTTTTGATTTGCGTCCCACCGAAATACGGGCAAGCCAACAGGAACTTCACCTCAAAGGTAAGCAAGCACTACATGGTTACTCGTGGGGCGCAAAAATTACTCGTGTGGGAACGCAATGGATCAAAGTTGAAATCACGATCGATTCGCCCGGATTTGTACTTGGCAAAATTGGCGGAATTGAACCAGAAATAACCTTAGATCTGGGAGCTCTGCCACCTTATGAGCGAGGCGATCACGTCTGGTTTAAGGTAAATATTGATAATCCGACAAAGTGGAATGACGAAGCTCGTAGTAATGATTTTCCTGCTACTTATTACTACGACCCTTACGGGCACAATGAGTTCAGAATGTTTTTTGATATGAGCGCGATGTCTTGGATGGGTCCAGAAAATGTTGCACGTTTTCGCGATCTTCGTTGTGGATTCAGGCGCCGATTTGATGGAGAGCTTAAAGCCGAACTTGGCTTGATAGGTGAAACTCAATCTGGGTTTATATTTCCTCAAGGGGAGCAAAGGATTGTCTATTACATAGGCGCAGGTCATCGTGAACATTTTCCGACGTCGCCAACTGCGCGTGGTGAGTTAATTTCGCTTGTCGAGTCATGTCTTGCTCTGTTGCCAGAACCTTCGGAATTTCCGAAGAACGCTACTTCCTGGGATGACTTCGCCCGTGGATCGGCAAAAGATTTGATGGATACCGATCATTCGTGGAGTACCGATAACGACGGTGAACATCTCATGGGCTACGTCGATGCGCGTTCAGATGCTTGGGCGCTAGCAATGGGAGCGCGCGGTCGCGAATGGGAAGGCACAGGTCCATGCCTTGAAGCGGGCCTATGGATACTTCACCCTCTTGAAATATTGTCACGAGTGAGACCAGATCTTCCCTTTGAGCCACTACGCCAGCGCGTAAATACATTTACTCGTCGACAGATATTGAGTTCGCAAAGTGATCTATTCGGAGGCATCGCATCTAAGCCGATGAACGTTGGTACATGGCAATATATTTATATCATCGCCGAATGTTGGCGTATTTACGCACTCAGCAACGATAAAGAAGTGCTCGAAAGAATCCTAAAAGAAGTTCATGAAGTCATGCTCCCTATGGTGGCAAATACTGGCGGCGTATTTCCGTTGGAATTCGATAAGTCAACTCTTAGAAAAATTGGTTCTGGGGATGGTCACGCAATCGGGGGTCTCTTCGCTCTCTTCATGCTCGAAATTGCACAATACACAGCAGATGAAAGCTATAGAGAGCACGCAAAAGCGGCCTTAATTACCCTATATAACTTACCCATTAACGCGATTACTCAAGAATCATTTCTCACTGCCCATGCTGCAGACGCGGCGGATCGACTTGCTGCACTGGATAAAGAGAATCCCGAATGGGCGCAGATGAGTCGATATTTCGTAGCGCAATCACTTCGGATGATGTATTGGTATAACGACTCCACTAGTGAGCGAAATAAAATGGTCGAACAGTTAGGAATGTTTGTTGCATGCGGAACAATTAACTATCCCGCCTTCTTTGAAAACCTAGAGATGGATGCGCGCCTTAGCGCACTCATAAATGTCGGAACCCCCAAGAAGGAATTCCTCAGCGTTCTCGATCATGGGCGACGTGTTAACTTTCATTTCTTCCCAGTTGTGCAACCAGATTTATATGGACCAATGCCGCTCCAATATATTCCTTATGAAGAAGTACCTGTTTTAGAAGGTGGACTTGCTTCTGATGGTTTTATTGGTCAGGAAATCTATGGATCGGGTTGGGTATTTAGGGCGCTTCTTATCTGGGAGGCGATTTCTACCTGTACAAATCGCGAACTTATGGTTGTCAATACCACTTCTTATCGTGAATCCAAGAAGGTGACCTTGGTGGTTTCGAATTCAACTGCCACAATCCAAAGTGGAGAACTCGAGTTTCCGGCTCTGGCCTCTGGTAAAAAAGCCAAAGTTTCATTGACGCAAGACGGAGACCTCCTTGGCAATTGGACTCTATCTTCAGGAGAGCGGATTCCCGTTGAAATTCTCCCCGGTAAATATATTGAAATGCTCTATGAAGAAATATCCTCATGATTATTTCTTCAGCATCACTTGATGTAACCGTTACCCCAGAAAAAGGGTGTGACATTCTCGCTATCGTTCACAAAGAATCTGGAATCGATCTCCTCTTTAAATCTCCCTGGGAACTCCCCGTCCCCCACGCGGAGTCTGCTGATTGGCTTGCCCGGTACCCCGGAGGTTGGCAAATACTTATATCCAGCAACACGATTGAAGGCTCAGAGCTTTATGGAGAGTCATCTTTGGCGGCCTGGGAAATAAGAGACTTTTCGGAAACCTTTCTCGTTGCTACTTTAAATCTAAAGTCGGCGCCGTTATCCCTCACACGAAGAATTGAAGTTATCGATGGCCACATTCTCATTTCCGAGAGCGTGGAAAATCTAAGTACGATTCCGCAAGAGATCAGTTGGCTAATTCATCCAGCATTTGGTTCGCCTTTGCTAGAGGCCGGGAGTCGAATCAAAACAGGAGCGACAACTCTTATTCTGGAACCAGGGCGCACCCCATATTCTACTGAGCAGGCAGTGACAGTCATTAAAGATATGAAATCAAACGTTGCGGCCATTGACCTTTCTAGAATTCCAGACACTCCTCGAGAATTCTTTGCCACCTTGGGCGATTTCGATGAGAGTTACGCTGTACTCATCAATGACCGTCTGGATATTGGTGTTGCACTTTCTTGGGATAGCGAAATTTTTCCTTACGCATGGTTCTGGCAAGACCTCAACGCAGTGCAAGAATCACCTTGGTTTGGCCAAGCGTATGTAACTGCGATCGAACCTGCCACTCACAAAACTCAATCAGGCGAAAACCAAAATATCCCAGGACAAAGCCGCCTAACGACGACAATCACTTTTTCACTTTTCAATAACGTTCAGAATGAAGAAATAGTTAAAGAAACTCTCTTGGAAGCTAAATTGCTCCAAGATCAGCTATCTGGGATAAAGGGGTAATGATGAAATCCATTTCGCGACGAGGGCTGATTATCGGAACGCTTGCCCTCATACCGTTAGCCGCCATTGGTAAGTTCGTCATCGCAGGCGGCAAGAAAGTAAAAGCATTCATCAGTTCACCCTTGATCGATGCGATGCCCATCAATCAAAAGACTGGAACGCTAATTGATTGGAAAGTACGCGCAAAAGCTACCTATGACCTTCTCTTTGATTTCAATGCAAAGGGCACGAATTTACCTGTCATTTGGGTTGATACTGAACGCCGCAACTACAATTTCGACGTTTTCGCACTTCCCGCATATTTAGGCGATTATCGCCAAAATCCAGAACATCAAGGCTCGCACGAATCTGTTGCTGGCGTCGGTGCAGTGCTCGGTGCTTCGGTGTTCGGTATTGATATGCATGATTACCAAGGTCGAGATTTCGTGAAAGAGATTCTTGGGTACCACCAACAAAACCGAGTTGCGAAAATTCTATTTAATCAAACCGCCGACAGTGGCAGTGAAACATCTTTTTGGTACATGATTTATCCAAATATTGCATTTTATGCAATTAACAGTATGTATCCGAAGGAAGAATTATTTGAAGGTGTATCACGCAATATCGCTGACGAATTTGTCGAGATGTTGACACACCTAAAAACAATCGAAGGCGCGCTTTCATTTGAATTTGCTGGGTATAACTTCCTTAACAAAGAAGGCGTTTATGGATCGCAAAAGGAACCTGATGCCGCCGCAGGAGTTGCTTGGGTTCTCTACATGGCTTATGCGCGCTTCGGTGATAAGAAGTACCTGGAGGGAGCTAAGACCGCTCTTGATTATCTAGAGAAACGAACCGTTGCCGAGAATCCATTTTACGAAATTCTTCTCGCCTTTGGTGTCATCATCGCGGCTCGCATGAATGTTGTTGAAGGAACTGATTACGACGTCGCTAAGTTCTTTGACTGGATATTTGATGGCTTCTCGGATGCTCGCCCAGGTTGGGGAATCATTTCCGATATTTGGGGACTCTACGAAGTGCACGGATTGCAAGGTAGCGTTTCAGATTCCGGTGGCTACGCATTCGCGTTTAATACCTACAACATAGTTGCTGCCCTTGCTCCGCTTCCGATTTATGCTCCGCAATACACTCAAGAAATTGGTAAGTGGCTCTATAACGTCGCTCTTTCGGCACGCCTGTTTTATCCTGATCAATTGCCTGCTGAGAATCAGAGCCAACCTGAACTTATAGGCCTCTATAACAACGCATTGGCGTACGAAGGCGTTCGCAAGGAATGGGCATTTGTTTATCCATTCGCGACAGCAGATTCTCGCCGCAATACCTGGGCATCAACTGATATCGGGATTTATGGTTCGGGTTTGGTTGGAGTTCTTGCAGGCCTTATCTACTCAATCGAAAGCACTGGTGTAGTTGTTTTCGAGATCTCTAAAACGGACTTCTTCCCTCTTAAGCCAGACAAGGTTCTCTTGGCATATAACCCAAGTGATGCTGATCAAAGTTACGAGGGCCACACTCTCAAATCTGGTGAATCAGTAATCCTTTAAGGATTAGCTTTTCTCCGGCACCATGATTATGGAACCTGATGGACATTCGGTGACACAGATTCCGCAACCTTTGCAATAGTCGAGGTTGATTTCGAAACCCAATCCAGGGCCCAATTTGATAACTGCGTTATCAGGACATACGCCGAAGCAGTTGTCGCACTCAAAGCAGTTGCCACACGACATGCAACGACGCGCTTCATAAAGCGCAGTCTCTTCATCGAGACCTTTAACGACTTCATCAAAATTGGTTGCCCGCCTTGCACCCTCTAAGCGATCGCGCATTGCATGAGGTGCATCCGAGTAATACCAAGGGTTCAATTTCTCGTATTCGATAACCTCTGGGGTTTCAGCTTTTGTGAATTCGCCCTTGCGCAACCACGCGTCGATATTGCGAGCGGCTTTCTTGCCATGTCCCACACCTGTGGTGACAGTGCGATCAGCTGGCACCATGTCACCACCAGCGAATATCCCCGCACGTCCGGTCATCATTCGCGAATCAACTTGGACAGTGCCATCTACAATTTGTAGATCTGTCATATTAGAAAGAAGCGAGAGATCAACCTCTTGCCCTAAAGCTAAAACTAGAGAATCCGCCTCTAACTCTTCAAACTCTCCTGTCGGTTGAGGGAAACCGTTGGCATCAAGTGCCATCTTCTCGATCTTCAAAGTTCCTTCTTCGGCATGTTTCACTGTGGCAAGCCACTTCATCAGGACGCCTTCTTCGATTGCTTCTTGAATTTCGCCATCATCGGCGGGAGCCTTTTCGCGCGTACGACGATAAACAATGATCGCTTCTTCAGCACCTAAACGTTTCGCTGTTCGTGCAACATCAACGGCAGTATTTCCGCCACCATATACGACAACGCGACGTCCAAGCAGTGGCGCCTGTCCATCTTCTACATCGCGCAGAACGCTTACTGCGTCAAGAATTCGTGCAGCTTCACAAGCAGGGATATATGCGCGCTTGCCGATTTGAGCCCCAACAGCAAGGAAAACCGCATCAAATCCATCATCAATCGCATCCTGCAAATTATCTACGTGGTGCTCGAGCTGAAAGTGCACACCCATCTCTTGAATCCGCGCAATCTCTGCATTCAATATATTGCGCGGCAAACGATACTTCGGAATTCCAAATCGCATCATCCCGCCAGCAACTTTGGCAGCATCGCGAATAGTTACATCATGACCGAGGCGACGCAGATGATATGCCGCTGATAATCCTGTTGGTCCTGCGCCGATAATAAGAACTCTAAATCCGGATGCATGTTCTGGCGCTGGGATTTTCCATCCCTTTGCAATTGCAAGATCTCCTAGGAAGCGCTCAACGGAGTTGATACCCACTGCTTCATCTAATTTTGCACGGCTACATACATCTTGGCATGGGTGGTAGCAAACCCGTCCCATGATTGCAGGGAATGGATTCTCCTGAATCAGAGCCTGCCATGCTGCTTCGTAGGATCCATCTTCGGCGATGTAGAGCCAATTCTGAATGTTTTCTCCGGCAGGACATGCGTTATTACATGGAGGCATCAAATTCACATATTGAGGTCGCTCAACGCGCCATGATCCAGTGTGATTGGCCAAACTTGATTCAACATCAAGTGTGATTGCGTAAGGCTTTTTCATTTACTCACCCGCGCTTTCTAGCAGGTCATAACGGACGATATTGCGATCTGCCATAGCTTGTAAGTGGTCGATAACATCATCGCGACGTTTAGGTGAGAAGAGATGACCGTATCGAGCTTGCAGTTTTAGATATTCCTCAACTGGTACTTGGCGGCGAATCTTCTTCGACGCCGTTACTTCACCGCGCTCTGCTTCAAATACAGGGAACAATCCGCTTTCGGTTGCAAGGCGAGCAATCTTTACCGTGTCACACGATTGCGATCCCCAACCCAGTGGGCAAGGCACGAGAACATGCAGGTAGCGCGCCCCTCTCATCTGCATTGCCTTTTCAACTTTATTTTCTAGGTCACGCAAATCCGCAACAGTTGCGGTAGCAACATAAGGAATTTCGTGGGCCATAGCGATACGAGGCAAGTTCTTTCCCTGCCCAAAAACATTGCCAGGGGCTTCTCCCACAGCTTGCGTCGTCGATGTACGAGCCGCAGGAGGCGTGGCCCCTGACCGCTGAACACCGGTGTTCATATATGCCTCATTGTCGTAACAGATATAGAGAACATCATCATTGCGTTCGAACATTCCAGAGAGAGCACCGAATCCGATATCTACTGTTGCGCCATCTCCTCCTTGTCCAACGACACGAATATCGGTCCGCCCTTTAGCTTTTAGCGCTGCTGCGATACCTGTCGCAACTGCTGGCGCGTTCCCAAATAGAGAGTGGAGCCATGCAATGCGCCACGATGTTTCTGGGTAAGGCGTTGAGAAAACTTCGAGACAGCCAGTGGCATTTACGGTGATGACTTTATTATTTGCTACTCGCATTGCTGCATCGAGTGCGTAACGGGCACCTAGCGCCTCACCGCATCCTTGACAGGCACGGTGACCTGAAGTGAGTGCATTTGTGCGGTCGGCATCCGATTGCACTGACCCGGCCGCTGATGGCAATAAGCGATTGCCGATTGCGTAGCTACCTACTTGATAAAACTTAATTGGCGCAGTTGTCATGATTGCACTCGAGTCTTTGCGATTTCAGTATCAACAAGTTCTTGATCAAGATCCAAGAAAGTCAGTGCTCTTAAATCATCTGTCACTGCAGTTTCGAAGAGTTCGTGCAGTGAAGCTTTTGTTATCTGCCGTCCACCAAGACCGGCAATAACTGTGTACTTAGCAATATCGATTCCAGCCAAAGCCATCCTTATGTTCTCGGCAACGATGCCCCCGATGCCAAGTGAAAAAGCTTTCTCGATGATGATTACGCGAGTGGCATTTCGCAGAGCCGTGCGGACGACATCAAATGGAAATGGTCTAAAGGAGATAATCCCAAGAACTCCGATTGATACTCCAGCTTCGCGTTGCTCATCAACGACATCTTTGATCGTGCCGAGCATTGATCCAAGGGCAATCACAACCGTCTCGGCTCCTGCACATTTATATGGACGAATAAGTCCGCCCGAGTGCCGATGGAAAACACCTTCGAATTCTTTTGCAACTTCTGGAATCACATCCAGTGCTCGCAGAGTATTGGCATGGGTTATATAACGCACCTCTGTAAAGGCTTCTGGCCCTACCATCGCTCCGATTGAAACGGGATTTGCTGGGTCAAGGACTTGGCGAGGAACGAACGGCGGAAGGAATTTATCTACTTGTTCTTGCTCAGGAACATCCACTTGTTCGTATGCATGGGTCAAAATGAATCCATCCATACAGACCATCACTGGTAGAGATAACTCTTCAGCAATTTTGAAAGCTTGCACATGCAAATCTGCTGCTTCTTGATTGGTCTCGGCATACAGTTGAATCCAACCGCAATCTCGTTGGCTCATAGCATCAGAGTGATCGTTCCAGATATTGATTGGACCACCGATTGCGCGGTTTGCAACAGTCATGACAATCGGTAAACCAAGCCCCGACGCGTTATAGACCGCTTCAATCATATAGAGCAAGCCTTGGCTAGCGGTGGCGGTATATGCGCGAGCACCTGTTGCACTTGCGCCAATCGCAACCGACATCGCAGCAAATTCAGATTCGACGTTAACAAATTCGCAACCAAGTAATTCGCCAGATTTGACCATGCGGCTTAAACCTTCGACGATATGAGTTTGTGGCGAAATCGGATACGCACAAATAACTTCAGGGCGACAAACTGCGACTGCTTCGGCAACGGCACGCGATCCTTCTATCTGCTTAAGCATGTGGACTCACTTCTCCTACAGGAACTTTCTGCGAAATTTGCGCCATCACAATTGCATAAGCAGCAGTAGCAGCTTCACTGTTTCCATCAGCAAGCTTGCCTTTGAACTTTGCGCCGATTGCATCAGTAACTGATTTGATAGAAACAACTTTTGTTAACGCGGCAAAAGCTCCAAGCAAAACTGCGTTTGGTACTGGGCGACCTAGATGTTGCATTGCCAACGCAGTTGCAGGTACCGTCACAAATCGATCGCAAGCGCCGGAATATTGATCAAGCCCGAGTTCACTAAAAGTATTGGTTGAATTAATAAGGACAAATCCCGCAGGAGCCAATCCAGCAAATACATCAATTGCTCGCAAGAGGGTTTCATCTTGCACGATAAGGGCATCCGGGATCATCACTGGTTCGCGGACCCGGATCGCGCTATCGGCGATACGACAGAAGGCGACAACGGGCGCCCCGGTACGTTCTGAGCCAAAACTGGGGAAAGCTTGAGCGTGGCGCCCCTCATCAAAAGCGGCTTGGGCCAGCAGCTCGGCGGCGGTAACTACGCCTTGGCCTCCACGGCCGTGGATTCTGACCTGAAACATCGCTTAGGGGACTCCTCTCCGAGAATCACGCTCAACGGTCACCATAGACCCGAGCCCTCGTCGATTGGCCTGAGGTTACGAGTGCTCACTCTCCAAAAAGTGTGTCTGTCGGCACAAGATAAGTAATAGGTATAGCTATATAAGTAATAGGTATCCCGCTTGGCGATATGTCCGTTTTGTCCGACCTCCGCGACAAAGTACCATCGGATTCGTAGTAGCAGGTAGAGGCGGCGACGGTCGGCTCTGCACTACATAACCGGTAAAAAAGGATCCCAGAAGTGTCAAAGAAATCTGCAGCTCACGCAGGTCCGATTGATTGGACTGTTGCGCAGCTGGGTGCTTTCTACACAGAGCACCGCTCAGAACTTCTGACACATGCAAATCGCGTTCTAAAAGATTCAGCCAAGGCCGAGGAAATCACTCAAGATGCCTTGATTAAGTTCATGCTCGCAGCTCCAGAGCTTGAGTCCACTGAACATGCACTCTCTTATCTACACCGCACTATCGAAAACCTCTGCATCGACTTCTTCCGCCTCGAAGGACGTCGCCCCAACCTGGTTCTTCTCGATGATGCAACTGCCGAAGTAGAAGCAACATGGCAAAACAGCGGAGATCACTCCGCAGCACTTAGCGCAGCAGAAGATGCAGCAATCATTCGCCAAGCACTTGCAATGTTGTCACCTGCAGAGCGCGCAGCACTTGTGATGTGGGAGATGGAAGGTCGCTCCACAGAAGAGATTGCCGCCGAACTTGGTATCAAAGAATCTGCAGTGCGCCACACAGTTTCACGTGCTCGCGCTTCTTTGCGTCGCGTACTTTCTGAAATTATTGTTGACGAAGAGCGCGGACTTACAGCCCTTGATCTTCTCTCGACCTCTTACAAGAAGGCCGCAGTCATCGCCAAGAAATCTTCTAAGGTTGCACTCTCACTTATCCTCCTTTTCACCGCATTCCTTGGCTTTAACTCAATGACCGGCAACGAAGGATCAAATATTCCTTTGGCTCAATCAGAGATTTCGAATCAGACTCCAATTCTTGACGATGCAACAACTCCTTCGCTTTCACCAACAACTGACAATGCAACATCACCTGCCGCTAGTGCAGCAGCGACGAAGCAAGCAACTGCAGCAGCCACTGCGGCCGCTCGCAAAGCAAGCGCACTAAAGAGTGGGCTAACAATCAAGACCCCACGCCTTTCATTTGCTGGCCTTGATAAAGATGGAGTACCCACAGGATTTACTGTTACTGACTCCACCAACGTTGCAGGCAAACTCTTCGTTGGAAAAGATGCACCAGTCCTTACTTCTAACGGCATGATTTTGAGCAACCACGCGATGACATCCGGAGATGCGCCAAACGTGCTTCTTGGACAATCCATCACCGTAGATCCATCAGGTACCACCTATAACTCAACTGTCACAGTGGGCATCAATGGCAGTTGGACTCGCCTCAATGTCGCTAACACCACGACTACAATTGACCGTTTGGCCACGGGCCAGTACCTCATGACTGTGACCTTCGCCATTGATTCGGCTCAAGAGTCGATGCTCAGCGTTTCCACAAACGGCAGAGGGTATGATTTCGCCTCTGCGCCAAAGACAATCACCACCCGTCTTCTGCTCACAGCTGGCAAGACTCAGATTCTTGCCCAAGCCGTATCGATCTCCGGTACAGCAGATGGAGCCTCTTCATGAAGCGCTCCGTAATAACCCAGATTTCCTCCGTACTCCGGATAGTGCGGGGGGAAAGAGATGCGTTAGTACGTACAACGCATTTCAAAGCCGCAGTCGAGAACGTCTCGATTGCGACAATCGAAAGGAAAACAATGTCTACAAAGACAACTCTCAAGCGCATCGCGCTTGTTGCTGTTGCTGCAACAGGTTTCGGCCTGATGTCTGTAGTGCCTTCATCGGCAACACACTTCGGTGACACTCTCACCGTTTCAGATGCAACAGATACCATGGCAATTGGTGGCACTGCTGCTACTACAACAGTTACTCAATCTTTCTTGGCACCTGGCGGTACCGCTGACTCCATGACTGTGACAGCTTCTGTTGTGAGCTCACCAGCCACAATGTCTGCAGTTCCAGTTCTTACTGTTGGTGCAGGAAGCGTCAATACAACTCCAGTAGTTGTTGGCCAGGTTGTTTCAGTTAACGCTGACTCTGCTGCAGTTACAACAGGTGTAATTACCGCAACATTGAACGCAACTGTTGCTGGTGTTTACATAATCAAGTTCACACCTGCAACTCTAGATACAGCTCCAGCTGGCGCTGTATCGGCTACTGCAGTTACATGGACAGTTACTGTTGGTGCGGCTAAATTAGTTAGCGCATCACACACACTCTCATTAATCGGACCACTTGTTACTCCTGCTGCTTCAGTTGCAGCTGAAACTGCAGCTGGCACGCTTAACCACTACAAGGCAGCCCTTACAACTAGTGCAGGTTCACAACTTGCAACAATCAAGGTAACTCCTTTGGATGATGCAGATGCTGCACTAAATACAAACGTAGCTATCTCAGCCAAGATCGTTAGCGGCCCAGGATCTCTAGGCATTGCTGCTTCTGCAGGTGCTGCAGTTCCAGCCGGACGTGACGTAACTGATGCAACAACACGCACAGCTCACTACGTTGGTATTTGGGGCGATGGAACTTCAGGTACAACTGTTGTTAACATCTACACAGGTACAACTCTTCTATCAACAGAGTCATTCGTCTTCTACGGCGATATTGCATCTATTACAGCCACAAAGGTATCTGGACTAGTCCATGCTGGCGTGACTAACACAGCTGCAATCACAGTAGTTGCTAAGGACTCAAATCAAGTAACTATTCCTGTTGGAAACGTTTACTTCACCTCTTCAGATCTCACAGTGATTAACAACAGTTACTCAACAGTGGATCTTGCAGTAGGTACAGTTTCACTAGTAACACTTGTTGCCGGAACTGCAAACATCACATTCAGTGATGCCAACACAGCAGCTGGTACAACAGTGACTTCAAACGTAGTTGCAATGCGTGTAGCTGCGGCTGCTGCAACTGCAACAATTGCATTCGACAAGAGCTCATATGCTCTAGGCGAGAAGGCAACTGTTACAGTTTCAATCCGTGATGCTGCTGGACTTCCAGTAGATAAGACTGCAGTTGCTACTGCTTTCGCAGCCGGTGGTATGGTTTCAAACTTCGCCCTTACAGGCGCTGATTTGACCCTCGCTAGCGTTACACCTTTGCTTGACTCAGGTGATGCTACATACACCGTTTACCTTCCAGCATATGCTGCAGATATCACTCTTACCGCAACTGGTGGGGCTGGACTTGCAACTGATTCTGGTCTAACAATCACATCGCCAACTGTTTCTGTAAGTGACACTGCTGCTGATGCAGCATCTGCCGCCGCTGCAGAAGCAACTGACAATGCAATTGCTGCTTACGAAGCAGCCGTTGAAGCAACATCTGCTGCAGAAGATGCAGGAGCTGCTGCTCTAGCCGCACAAGAGTCAGCTGATGCTGCTCTTGAGGCAGTTACTACTCTGGGAACAGATGTAGCTGCAGCAATTCAGAAGATCTCTGATCAAATCACAGCTATCAACGTTGTATTGGTCAAGCTCGGAACGACACTTGCTAAGCTAGCTGCAAAGAAGTAAAAAGTTAGTTTCTAACTAACTTCTCACCGAAACCCGGTTCCTACTTTGGTAGGGGCCGGGTTTCGGCTTTCTAAAAGGCTTTCGCTCTTGCTGTCATAAAGCGAGTCAGTGATTTAGTATGGGCGCAGGAGTGGGTAGCGAGGGGATGGGATTGTGAAGAAGTTAGCTCAGTTAGGTGAAGTCGAGGCAAAGCAGAGTAGGCGCTTGGTTTTGGCTGCTGGGACGCTCACTACTCTGCTGGTCTGGAGCACCTTGGATGACCCCATCAATATCCCGAAAATGTTTCTTCTCAGCATCTTTGCTGCATGGCTCTTGGCAACTGTCGGTAGTTCGTTTCTTGCGACACGTAACTTTGGGTTCAATTTAGGTCAGATTTGCGTGGGGCTTTTTGCTCTAGGAATTTTGGTTGCAGCCATGGTGAGCGATCTTCGATATACCGCCTTTTATGGAGCGCCACAGCGGCACTTAGGGGCATTTTCCTATTGGTCTTTAGCGGTAGTGGCATTTGCTTCGATGGCATCTTTCACGTTGAACACTCTCACTCAGATTCGTTCACTTCTTTTTTATCTAGGTATCGCCATGGGGCTTTATGCCCTTGTGCAGAGCACGGGACACGATCTATTCAGCTGGGTGCTTCTATATGGGCCAGTGGTCGGCACTCTAGGAAATCCTGACTTTGCTTCGGGACTTCTTGGAGTGACAACAATTGCAGCGCTTTGGGTTGTGGTGAATCCGCAAGGTTCGGGTGCTCGAAGAATACAGATGCGTGTTCTGGCGGGTTTCGGATTAGTAGTTGAACTCCTTGCAATAAAGAAAACCGGATCAATTCAAGGATTTGCAGCATTCGCACTCGGTCTGACTTCGTTGGTAATTATTCTTGCTTGGCAAAAACGTAAGTACTTTGGATACATCGCTCTCGGGGTTGCTGCAGTTGGGGTATTGGGTGTGGTTGCTGGTTTGCTTAACAAAGGTCCATTCGCTGCGCGTATTTATCAATCCACATTACTTAACCGTTTAGATTATTGGAAAGCGGCGTGGAGCGCATTTAAAGCCCATCCACTTTTCGGTATTGGTTTAGATCGTTTCGGCGAATACTACGGTCAATATGCTCCGCAAATACAGGTGGTTGAGAACCAAGGAACAGATAATGCTCACAACGTGTTTTTGCAGTTGTTAGCAACGGGAGGGCTAGTTGTTGTACTGCCTTATCTATTGCTTCTTGGAGTTATCTTCTGGGCAGGCTTACGTGCAGTTATACGGAGTAAAGGTAACAATCAGATTCACCTTGGTGCACTTTTTGCAATCTGGTTAGCTCTTTTAGCAATCTCAACAATCTCTATCGATAATTTGGGTATCGCAATCTGGCTCTGGATTGCAGGGGGCGCTCTTTATGCGGCTAGCGCTAAGAATGTTGGCGCTGGCAAAAATTCTCAAAGTGCCACCCTCATTGCACCGATTGCGGGACTTGTTTTCTCGGTTATCGCCCTGGTGGTGATATTTCCTGTCTGGAAAACTTCGGCGCTAGTCTTTGATCTTCAGCGAAATAGAGGTGCGCTCTCTGAACCTGATCTGAAAGCTAAAGTGGATCAATTAGCAACAATTAATTCGAGCAACGTTCAAGCTTTGATAAACGCGACTGACTTTGCCTTGCAACTAGATGATAAGCCGCTTGCACTTTCCTATGCCAAGAAAGCATTGGCGCTTGACCCACGCTCGTACTACGGAAACTATCTCAGCGCTTTGGCCAATGAGATGCAAGGGAAATTTGCAGAGGCGATTGCCTTTAGAGTCCAGATAACGCAGACCGATATTTGGAATACCAACAATATGCTGGAATTAACCAAAGATTATGTGAAAGTAAAAGATCTATCCAGCGCTAAGGCTATGGCAAGCAAGATTGCAACGCTTAAACCCGAGAGCGATAACGCCAAAGCGGCTTTAGCGCTTCTCAATGGATAGGGTTGCCACGTGCCTTCACGCGAAAAAACAATTGCAATAATCGGGCAGGGCTACGTTGGATTGCCCCTAGCCATGGCTGCAGTTGAAGCCGGTTGGACAGTATTTGGTGTTGAGAATTCGCCAACTAAATACGCGTTAATCGCTAGCGGTAAAAGTCCAGTCGAAGATGTGAAAGATCAATTGATTGCCGGCGCTTTGAAATCCGGGAAGTATAAGATTTCAGATACCTCCATCTCTGTTGCTGAGGCATCTATTGTTGTCATTTGCGTACCAACCCCACTGGATGACAATCGCGCGCCAGATATATCTCTCTTAGAATCTGCAGTGATATCTATTGCGCCGCACGTGCAATCAGGCACGCTAGTGATCAGTGAATCGACTTCTTATCCCGGCACTGTGCGTGATGTTGTAAAGCCGTTGATAGAGAAACATAAGAAAAGCGCTGACATTTCCGTAGATATTGCGGTCGCACCCGAGCGAGTTAATCCAGGGGATGCGATATATCACCAGAAGAACACACCGCGACTCGTGGGCGGATTAGATGCTGCTTCAACTAAGCGTGCAGTGGATTTCTATAGCTCGATTTGTGATCAAGTGGTACAGGTATCAAGCCCAGAGGTTGCAGAAACAGCGAAGTTACTCGAAAACACTTTCCGCTTAGTCAATATTGCTTTAGTTAATCAGCTTGCTCAATTATGCGCAGATCAAGATATCAACGTTCATGAGGTCATCGAGGCAGCTGCAACAAAGCCATATGGATATATGAAATTCACACCGAGTGTAGGTGTTGGTGGCCATTGCATTCCGGTGGATCCAATGTATCTCTCTTGGTGGGCCGAGAACAATGGCAAGAGCGCATCTATCATCGACACTTCGGATGCAATCAATGTTGGGATGCCGCTATATATCTCTTCCCGAGTTCGCCAACTTATTACCGGGGCGAGCAAGCGAGTATTAATTATGGGTGTTGCATACAAACCTGGTGTTAAAGATGTCCGCGAGACTCCTGCAACAGCCTTACGTGATGACCTCATAGCGCACGGGTGCGAGGTCGCCTGGATTGATCCGCTGGTAGATGAATGGGATGGCTCAAAACCCGTTGATACTCAATGGCTTTGCGATGTTGTTGTAGTTGCCACGGCCCAGCCGGGACTGCCTGTTGCTGAATTTTCAAAGCGCGGAGTTCCGATTTTAGATTGCACGGGTACTTTTAAAGATCTGCCTCACGTCACTCGAATCTAAAAGATTTTATTTAGATTTAATGTAGTCAGCAACATCTTTGATAATAGTTTCAAGGTTGCGCTTTGGTGCCCAGCCAGTAAGTTCTTTAATCCGATCAATATTTGGTACACGGCGTTCCATATCTTCAAATCCAACTTTGTACGCTTGCTCGTAAGAGACGTGAACAACCTTACTTGCTGAGCCAGTAGCGGCGATTATTTTAGAGGCAAGGTCGTTGATAGATATTTCTTCGCTATTGCCGATATTTACCACAGTACCAATTGTTTTATCTGTACTTGTCACCGCAATGAGTGCATCGATGATATCTGCGACATGGCCAAAGCAACGCGTTTGATTCCCATCGCCATAAATTTGAATATCCTTATTTGCAAGAGCTGCTTCCACAAAGCGAGGAACAACCATTCCGTATGCACCGAGTTGACGTGGGCCAACGGTGTTAAAAAAACGGACAATCCGAACTTGAAGGTTTGCATCTTGGTAAAAAGCAAAGGCGAGAGTTTCATCAATCGCTTTGGCTTGGCTGTAGGACCAGCGCAGCATGAGGGGCGAACCAAGAATTCGTGAATCATCCTCTTGAAGCGAATCGGAAATATTCTTTCCATAAACTTCACTGCTGCTCGCGATGAGGACTGGACGCGAATGTTTAAGAGAAGCGTCCAGGACATTCTCTGTTCCGCGAATATTTGTCATCAAACTTGCTAGGGGTTTGTCGAGAATATTAAATACACCAACAGCAGCGGCAAGGTGGTAGGTGAAATCATTTTCGCTCACTAAGCGCTCAACAAGTGGTGCATCAAGAACGGATCCGTTGATAAAGGCGAGCTGCCCGCTAGCTTGTGCGCCCTCAAGGTTGGATAGCTGGCCTGTCTCCAAGTTATCCAGGACGCAGACCTGGTGGCCATCGGCGATAAGGCGATCGCACAGGTGTGAGCCGATAAAGCCTGCTCCACCGGTGACAAGTACGCGCATGGGCTCAGCCTATTGCCTCACAGGGGTTGGTGAGCCGGCCTTGAGTCTCACTCAGGTGCGGGTCATATCTACCTCACATTTAACTCTCAGGTTTATAGGGTTATCTATCGCCATGTCACATACAGCGCGCCCAGCGAGAACAGCGGGGGTTGATTGGGCGGCGTTGCTGACCGGATTAGGCCTTGGTCTGACTATCTCTTTAGAACTGACAACGTTACGTTCGTCAGATATTTCTTCGGTCTATGCATCGATAAATACTTTCTCGCGTTTGTGCGCACTTGTCGGCACCTACTTTGCACTCCTTGGAATCTTGTTAGTTGCACGTATCCCTTGGGTCGAGCGCGGGGTCGGACATGATCGCTTAGTTACTTGGCACCGCAAATTGGGACCGTACTCACTCTTTCTTGTTGGCTTTCACGTTCTCTTCATTACTTTGGGATATGCGGGACAAGATCACATCTCATTGATCGTTGAACTCTGGCGATTGCTTCACCAGTACATGTGGATGTGGGCCGCGCTCGCAGGATTTATATTCATGATTAGCGCTGGCGTAACTTCGTATAAAAAAGCTCGCGCCAAGATGAGTTATGAGACGTGGTGGATTATCCATATCTACACCTATCTCGCAATCGGGCTCTCCTTTATGCATCAAGTACTCAATGGGCCGATGTTTATCGAGCACCCCTTGAATCGCTTGTATTGGACTTTGCTCTACGTATCAATGGCCGCAAGTATTGCAATTTGGCGAATCGGCATCCCGCTTCTGCGATCTATGCGCCATAACTTACGGGTTGAGAAAGTTGTCATCGAAGGTCCCGGAATTATCTCTGTCATTATGCGCGGTCGTAAGTTAAGCAAACTTGCTGCAGAAGGTGGACAGTTCTTTGGTTGGCGCTTCTTCTCGCGTGGACACTTGTTAATGTCACATCCCTATTCGCTCTCTGCGGCTCCAACAGAGCACCTATTACGAATCACCGTTAAAGATCTAGGAGATCACTCGCGATCTCTTGCTTTCATTAAACCTGGTACCCGAGTTTTCGTTGAAGGCCCATACGGTGCATTTACCGCAGGTCGCTCTACCCGACCACATGTGGTCCTCGTTGGCGGAGGCGTAGGAATCACGCCTATTCGCGCCATTATTGAGGAATTCCGCGATGGTGTGCAGATGGATGTTATTTATCGGGCCTCCAAGAATGAAGATTTAGTCCTAAAAGAGGAGCTGGATTATTTAGTTTCTAAATCAGGCGGGTTGATGCGCGTTCACTACCTTGTCGGGCCAAGAAAAGATCATCCAATGGATGCCAAAACTTTGCGTCGTTTAGTGCCTCGCTTTGCTGATTCTGATATTTATATCTGCGGTCCCGCGCCACTTGTTGAGGCTGTACGTCAAGCTTCACGCGATTGCGGAGTTCCTAAGAATCGCTTCCACGACGAAGCCTTCGCGTTTCATTCCGAGTAATGATGGTGACAATGGACTTTAAAAGTCGCACCTTCAGCACTGGTGCATCTAAGGGATCTCTCAGGCACTTACGTCAGAGTGTGCTTGTTGATGTGAGACATCTTCTCAACAGGGGGTCAAAATGAAGCGGGCGTTGCTTATTGCAGGGGGCACTGTAGGTGGCCTTGGCGCGGTTTTGTCGATCACTCCTCCCCACCTAGGTTCCTCAGCAATGACGAACTTGGCTGGTCTTCCTAGTGCTTCGACAAATTCGGGGACCGCAGCCACACCGCAAGCAACAGCGAGTCAAACTCCTGTGGCTTCAACAGCGTCGGCAACGTCCGCTTCATCACCAACAAAAGCAAAGGTAAAAGCTCAAGCCACCGTGAAGGCAACAGCTAAGAAAGTTGTTAAGGCTAAGACGATAAAGAAGAGTTCTACTGCTTCTTCATCTCACACCACCAGTAGTTCATCGGTTGCTGCGACAACACCGACAGCAACTCCAACTCCAACGCATACTACGACTCCAACGCCAACTCCCGCTGTAAAAGCAGTGACAGGAACTTTCACGGGTAATGCAGTTAATGTTGGTTACGGCATTGTTCAAGTGAGAATTACAGTGGATAACGGACACATTACAGATGCCCAAGCAATCCAAACACCAACCGGGCGTAGCGATCGATATTCAAACTACGCCGTGCCAATCCTGCGCCAACAGACAATCAAAGCTAACTCAGCAAAGATTACTGGCGCCTCGGGAGCCTCATACACTAGCTACGGCTGGTACACCTCTTTAGTAGACGCGCTTTCAAAAGCCGGTATGTGACATCATCAGGTGTGGCTCGCTTAACTGCAAAAATCGAAGTCTGGGGAACAATCCTCTTTCTTGATATTTCTTCTCCTAATATCAAGGAAGAAATCCTCGAATCAAGTATCGAAAAGGTGCGCGCCTTTGCCATTCATGTTGATGAAGTTTTTTCCACTTACAAAGAGAATTCGATTATTTCGCAGTTGCGCCGAAAAGAGATTGCTATTGAAGATACAAGTGATGTAGTACGCGAAGTCTGGGACTTATGCGCACATACTCGCTATTTAACCGATGGAGCATTTGATCCTTGGGCGGTCGAAGGTGGCTTTGATCCATCAGGTTTAGTTAAAGGTTGGGCCGCAGATAAATGCGCCGAGATTTTATTGGCCGACGGAATTGAAAATATTCAAGTTAACGCAGCGGGGGATTTAACTCTGCGCGGAGGTGTTATGGAAGATGGAGTAATCGCACCGTGGGCTATAGGTGTCGTGAACCCGGATAGCAAAATGGAAGTTGTGCAAGTTTTTAACATTACAGATGGCGCTATTGCAACGAGTGGAACGTATGAACGCGGGGCACATATTGTTGACCCACACTCGCACTTAATTGCAATAGGAGCAAAATCTGCGACAGTGCTTGGCCCAAATGGTGCGATCGCAGATGCGCTAGCCACTGCGTTGATGGTTGATGGTCGCGATGGAGCTATCTGGTTTTCACAGCCCGAATTGGCCGAATATTCAGCGTGGGTAATCGATCGTTATGGCGATGTGGCGTGGAGTCTGGGTCCGGCAATAGGGCAAGATTGAGCCATGAGTATCTGGGTATGCGGAGAAGTTCTCATCGATCTTCTCCCACATGGGGCTGTCGTTGGCGGAGGTCCTGCTAACACCGCTAAAGCTCTGGCGCTCTTAGGTCACGACGTTCAATTTATTGATGGACTTTCTCGCGATGCATATGGAGTTACTGCACGTGAGGAATTAATAGCCGATGGCGTGGGTCTTACCTTCGCGCTCGATAGCGAAAAACCTATGTGTACCGCTGCCGTCACCCTTGATGAAAATTCGAGCGCATCATATGTATTTACCATCGACGGCACAGCAACCTTCGATTTCAACGCGTCATGGCTTCCTGATCCGTCTCGCCACAAACCGCAACTTTTGCATATTGGAACATTGGCCACCATTGTTGAACCAGGATCGCTTGCGCTTTATGACTGGGCGCTACAGGTTGCAGAGTTTGCACCAATCGTTTTCGATCCAAATATTCGATCATCTGTCCTTAGCGACCGCGATATGTATGAGGCAGTCGTTGAAAAATGGGTAGCAATATCTACCGTTGTGAAGGTGAGCGATGATGATTTAGCGTGGCTCTTTCCCGGGGTTGATTACCTAGAAATTGCGAAACGTTGGGTCAATGATGGAGTTGCGATTGTTTTTGTTACTCGCGGAGCGGATGGAATCGCCGCAGTTACAGAGAATAAAGTTACCCAAGTCGCTGGAGTGAAGGTAGATGTAATCGACACTGTCGGCGCAGGGGATACAGTTGGTGCAATTGTTTGTGAAGCTTTAATCGCGCAAGGCGTTCTCAATCTTCGTGGAGAAGCAATGCGCAAAGTTCTAGAGCGCGCAGTAGTTGCTGCTGGGATAACCTGTAGCCGTGCGGGTGCAAAACCACCGACTCAGCGCGAACTCGCGCAAGCGCTTAAGGAGCGAAAGTAATTGGACTTTATCGATGATGCAGAATTTCAAATTGCAATAGATCTAGATCAAGGCGCACGCATCGCCTCATTAAAATGGCGCGAAATGGAATTCGCTCTACCCTTCCGCGGTGAAATCGGCACCTGGGGTTGGTTTCCTATGGCTCCTTGGGCTGGACGTATCCGCGATGGGATTATTACGAGCCCGCAAGGCGAAGAATTTCAATTACCCGTAAATTACGATCCACCTCATGCAATACATGGATTTGGATATACATCTTCTTGGCGTGAAATCGGCCCGGGGCGGGCGTTACTAGAGCTCCCCGCGCCATATGGTGGTGCCACTGTGGAGCAGACCATCGAAGTACTTGATGATGCAGTTCGATGGAGTTTGGAATATGACCCCGGAAAGTGCGAATTACCTGCGTGGTTAGGTTTCCATCCATGGTTTCCGCGCGACCTAGATCGTGGCGATAGCGCAGAGATTGATTTTAAAGCAGCGGTCATGCTCGAACGCGCAAGTGATGGAATTCCTAACGGAAAACAAATCGAGCCAACGAAACAACCATGGGACGATGCGTTCACACAAATTCGCGGAACGCCTTCGATCACCTGGGAAGGTGCAGCCCGCATCGATATTGAATCAGATGCCCCATGGTGGGTTGCATTCACTGAAGACTCCGAAGGTATCTCTCTCGAACCACAAACAGCTCCGCCGGATGCAGCCAATCTAGGAATTTCTGGCGAGCACTATCTTGAAGCGCTATTTCTATTCTCGGAAGGATAAGAGATGATCAACCGTCAACGCCTCGCAGAACTGAACGCTATCGAAGAGGCGCGGTTCTTGCAGCTGCATCCCAAATCTGGCGAAATGTTTGAGTCGGCGAAGAAGGTAATGCCTGGCGGCGTACCGATGTCATGGATGGCAAAGTGGCCCGGCGCATATCCAATCTTCGTTGAAAGCGCGCAAGGTGCACACTTTGTTGACGTCGATAACATTTCGTATATTGATTTTTGTTTAGGCGATACTGGATCGATGACCGGACATTCACCAGCTCCCACGGTTGCCGCAATTGCCGAACAGATGAAGCATGGTTTTACTTCAATGCTCCCTACACAAGATGCAGTCACTGTTTCAGAGGAATTATCTCGTCGATTTGGACTCCCGCTGTGGCAATTCACTGTCACCGCCACGGATGCCAATCGCCATTCGATACGTTATTGCCGTTTGATTACAGGGAAATCCAAAATCATAGTAATTGATAAGTGCTATCACGGAAGCGTTGATGAGACATTTGCAACGTTAGATAGTGCAGGAAATACTATTAAGCGAGAAGGTAATCTCGGAGCGCCCGTTGATCTAGACCAGACAACACGTGTAGTTGAATTCAATAACTTACTCGCGATGGAAGACGCCTTAAAACATGGTGATGTAGCTGCGATATTGATGGAACCGGCCATGACCAATATCGGAATTGTTCTGCCCGAAGAGGGCTATCTAGAAGCAGTGGGAGTACTTGCCAAGAAATATGGCGCTATTTGGATTATCGACGAAACTCACACAATTTCTGTTGGCCCTGGCGGAATGACAGCGCTCTATGGCCTTAAGCCAGATATGTTAACAATCGGAAAAGCTATTGCAGGCGGTATCCCTACTGGAACATTTGGAATGACCGCGGATGTGGCCGCACAAATCAAGGAAAGAACATCTCGCGAAATCATCGACACGGGTGGGATTGGTTCTACCTTGGCAGGTAACTCCATGAGTCTTGCAGCAATGCGCGCAACGCTCACTCAAGTTTTGACGGTTTCTGCTTTTGAAAAGATGGTCAAACTAGGAACCGCTTGGTGTGATGGAGTCGATTCTGCGATTAGAGAATTTGCTCTGCCATGGTTTTGCTCACGTCTTGGAGCGCGCGGGGAATATCTCTTCCAAGCAACAGCGCCAAAGACAGGTAAGGAAGCGGCAGATGCCGGAGACTTCGAACTCGAGCAATATATTCATCTACGTATGCTCAACGACGGATTCTTGATTACGCCATTTCATAATATGGCACTGATGTCACCAGAGACTTCAATGGCTGATGTTGACGCACATACCGTTGCTTTTAGAAAGATGTGCGCTGATTTAGTTGAAGCCTAAGTGCGAATAGAGCGCTAAGCCTTTTTCATTATCAGCATCGACATAGAGCATTGCCTCCTTGATACCTTTACCTATCAAGTAATTGATCGCCGCGACGGACACAGCTCGACCTATTCCTTTACCTGAAAATTCTGGATCCACACCAATGACATAAAGCTCTCCGGTGGGGTCTTGGTTGACAAATTCATGGTGGATTTTTGTCCAACAAAAGCCAATAATCCGGCCCTTTTCGACCGCTATAAAGAATCCGCTCGCATCAAACCAGGGCTCGGCAATGCGATTTTCTAAATCCGCCAGCGCCCAATTACCTTGATCGGGATGGTTGATGAAAATCGTGTTATTTAGCTTTAACCACGCCTGCTTATGAGCCTCAGGATCAAAAGTTTCGATTGTAAAACCTTGGTGGGTTTGCGGGAGTAACTCCTGCAACGAGCGATGGATTTTTAGTATGTGACGCATTCTTACACGCGCTCGGAAGCGTGGCTATCTTTACTCCCACTCGAGACAGTAAAGCGATATCCAACGTTTCGAACTGTGCCAATAATTGATTCGAATTCGGCGCCCAATTTTGCGCGAAGGCGACGTATGTGGACATCAACTGTTCGAGTACCACCGAAATAGTCGTATCCCCAGATTTCTTGGAGCAACTGCGCACGAGTGAATACGCGTCCTGGGTGCTGTGCAAGATATTTTAAAAGTTCAAACTCTTTGAATGTTAAGTCGAGTGAACGGCCCTTAATTTTTGCCGTGTAAGTTTTTTCATCGATGACAATTTCTCCGCTACGTATCTCACCCGTTGTTGGATCTGCTGCATTACGGATTGCAGTGTGCTCACCAATTGCAAGGCGGATGCGGGCTTCAACTTCTGCAGGACCTGCGGTATCAAGTATGACATCTTGCACGCCCCAATCTGTAGTGAGCGCAGAGAGACCGCCTTCTGTTGTAATAACAATTATTGGAGCACCGACTCCTGTAGTTGTCAGCAAACGCGTAAGGCTTTTAGCTGCAGGTAGTTCGCGCCTTGCATCAATAAAGAGGAGATCGGTTTCAGGAACATCTACCAAGATGCTTGCTTCTGCTGGCAGAATTCGAACGTGATGTTGCAAAAGTCCAAGGGCCGGAAGAACTTCAGCGCTGGCGCCATGAGTGTTTGTTAATAACAGAACACGGGCCATATTTGACTTCCTCCCCTATAAGTAGGACAGACTACCCGTGTGAAATCCTTGATTCCAATCCTGATTGTTCTGGCAATCGCTAGCGCCTATGGAATCTGGTATCAGCGAAGCCGAGGCAAAATAAAGGCAGCTAAATCAAGCACTTCTGGGCTCACATCCGAGATCCTTGGCCAACCACTGGGTTCTCGGGCAACCTTGGTGCAGTTCTCGTCGGCATTCTGTACCCCTTGCAGGGCTACGCGTACCTTGCTGCAAAACATGGTGGCAGATTTATTCGATGTTGAGCATATTGAAATCGATGCTGAAGCTAACCTCGATCTCGTACGTAAACTTGATATTCGCTCGACTCCAACGACCCTCTTCTTGGATTCGCGAGGAGTTGAAGTTGGCCGTGCAGTTGGTGCCCCTAAACGCGAACAAGTTGCAACTGCTTTAGCTGCACTGCGCTGAAGATGCGACCTTTTCGCAATTAGTTTAATTTGCGAAACTTGCTTATCCTTTTCCAATGTTTCAAACAGAGCCAACGCATTTCACTAAGCGCCGAGTTTTGGATTACGGCCGCTTAGCTGGCTCCTTGTGTCGAATGTGATGTAAGCGTTTATAGCTTCCACATCCATTCAACCCAAGAGAAGGAAATCACATGTCACAAGTATTTTCTAAAGAATCTATTCAAGCAACTAAATCGATTTCAATCGATGCGCGAGGTCCACGTTTTTCTGCACTACTTACCGTTCTTGTACTTTCAACAGCGCTAGTTACCCATTCCCTTTGGGTTGTAATTGCTCAAGCAATTGTTTTTGCAATTGGTGCTTTCCGTGGCCCACAGTTCACACCCTATGCGGCGATATTTCGCACCGTTATCCGCCCGCGCTTGAAAGGTGAAGTTCCAACCGAGGATGTCCGCCCACCACAATTTGCGCAAAGTGTGGGACTTCTATTCGCGTTGACTGCGATTGTCGGCTCACTCACGAGCGTGCCACTTCTCTTTACAATCGCTCTTTCTTTCGCATTAGCTGCCGCTTTCTTAAATGCTGCCTTTAACTTCTGCTTAGGTTGCGAGATTTATCTACTTCTGCTTCGCCTGAAGTAGGATAACTTCATGGCTGAGCAACATGAGTTAAGAGATAAAGGTCTACGCCTTACCCCCCAACGCGAATTAGTACTCTCTGCTGTTCGCGCGCTAGGTCACGCAACCCCTGAAGAAGTTGCTGAGAAAGTTCGTCAGTCACATCCAGGGATCAATCTCTCAACCGTTTATCGCAACCTTGAAACGCTAGAAAATGTTGGCCTCGTGCAACATACGCACTTGGGACATGGTGGAGCGACCTATCACGCAGCCGAAGAACTCACTCATCTACACCTCGTCTGCGGAGTTTGCGGATCTGTCGGAGATGCACCGATTGAGGCTGCAGCTAATTTCGTAAACTCTCTCGCCGATGATTACGGGTTTAAGACTGATGTCACCCACTTTGCGATTTATGGCACCTGCTCTGCATGTATCCCCGTAGAGGACTAGATTTGTCGTTGTGAGCGCGGTACTTGTTGAAGATGGCCCGGATAAGGGCGCTATTTGGCATTTCGGAGAACCAACAAATGAACAACGCGCCCTTGCTGCAGGCAGTGCATGGGCAGACCTATCCCACTTTGAAATCATTGCTGTTGCCGGAAGCGAACGTCTCACGTGGCTTCATTCGCTAACAACTCAGCATCTCGAACATTTACTTCCAGGGGTTTGGCAAGAAGTTTTGATTCTTGATCCGCAAGGTCATATCGAACATCAATTCTTAATGGTTGATGACGGGGCGACCTCTTGGTTGATTGTGGACCCGCACCGAAGTGAAGCCCTGATTGCACATTTAGAGAAGATGAAGTTCCGAACGGAAGTTGAGATCCGTGATGCTTCTCGCGAATTCGCATTACTCAAAGCACCGGGTATTACCGACGAACTTGGCGGTCCGTATGCGTTGGTGCCACGGGCGGAGTTAGAACAGATGCGCGAGAGCTTCTCTTCCATTGCAACACAGATAGGCACCTGGGCACTTGATGCAGAACGCGTTGCATCTGCTCGCCCACGTATTGGTTTTGAGATGGATGGTAAATCAATTCCGAACGAACTTGGTTTGCTCAACAAGGCAGTTCACATGAATAAAGGTTGTTACCGTGGACAAGAGACTGTTGCTAAGGTTGCAAATTTAGGAAGCCCACCACGGCGATTAGTTCTTCTCCATCTAGATGGAAGTGTCGTATCTATTCCTGCGGTAGGGGCTGATGTTGAGAAGGATGGAATTCGCGTTGGTTTTGTTGGCACGACCGCACGTCACCACGAGCTAGGGACCATTGCCTTAGCTGTAATAAAAAGAAATACTCCGATAGAGGCAGAGTTAACAGTCTCTGGAATACCTGCAAGCCAAGAAGCTATTTAGTAAACCAGAGCTTGTGTGGCGTCCTGCGTAATCTCTTCTACAAATGTTGCAGCACCAGCAATTCGGATCCCCGTAATTTGATCGCCATCAGCGATATTTCGACGAATCGCACATTGCGAACATAAAGTGATTGTGCCGGCAGTCAAGATTGTCTGAAGCATTTCATGCAAAGGTGCGGCATGCGCAAGCAAAAACTCCTCAGCTTTCCCTGGTAAGGCAAACCATGACGCCTCACCTGTAAGCCAAAGTGAAACCTCGATCCCGCTTGCAAGTGCAGTGGATGCGACCGAAAATGCCTGAGAGACCCGCTCGGGTTCTTGAACCCCTGAAGCGAGTTTGATGACTAGACGAGATGAACGTGCCATGAGGTAAGGGTAAAGCCTCTAACGGGTAGGCTTACAACTATGGAGCGCAGATGGAGTTAATTACTTCGATTGCGCTCGCATTGGCTGCAATTATTCTTGGCGCAGCCTTAATCGCCTACGGAGTGAGCGATTTTCGCCGAAAGGGTAGACGGTAATGGCATTTGTAATTCCCGAAGGACTTCACGAAGATCTCTATCCGCTTGCCTGGTTGGTAGGAACATGGCGCGGAAAAGGCCGAGGCGAATACGAAAGCGTTCCAGCTTTCGAGTTCGACCATGAAGTTGTCTTTAGTCATGATGGTCGACCATTTCTAACTTACTTCTCTCGTTCGTGGATTATCGATGACAAGGGCGAAACTATTAGAGCCGGTGCATCAGAGACCGGTTTTTGGCGCGTCAAAGAAGGCAACGTTCTTGAAGTATTAATCTCGCACAACACTGGCATTACTGAAGGTTGGGTAGGTCGCTTTGATGGTCCGAAGATCCAGTTAGAAATGGATCGGGCTTATTCGGCACCAAGCGCCAAAGTAGTGACGGAAGGTTCGCGTCTGTATGGTCTAGTAGAAGGCGAGCTATTTTTTGCTTATGACATGGCCGCAGAAGGCTATGTCATGCAACCGCACTTGTGGTCGACGCTACCTCGCGCGCACTAACGGTGATAGGTACGTTTTGCTGCAGTGAAAGCAGTGAACTGAGAAGCTGAGGTCATCGAAGTATTAATCTCGACGCTCAGTGTTCCATCGGCATTTACTTGAAGTCCAACAACTCCTCTTACCATTCCGGCACCTACTGTGTAACCAACTGCATGAGGGAAGGTACTTCCTGCTTCTGGCACGGGCGATCCGGGCGGATCGTTAGCCACAAAAGTCACTAACTGGTAGGCGACTAATCCTGCTGCAGATGTTAATTTATCTGGAGCGAGTTGCCCTTGGGAAATATTGAACATTACTTGCGTTGCGTCTCCATCTGGATTAGTCCACCAGCCAGTTGAGAAAATCCATTTACTTATATCAACAGGTTCTGGCGCAATTGCAAGGTGGCTCCAGGAGTAATCATTTTTTCCGGCGACTGACCCACCCGATATTAAGGAAGTGGCATTTTGATATGTAGTGATTAAATTGCCACTATAGCCAATCGTGCCATCCAAGAACCAGTTACCAGAGGCGGCGCCTATTACATCGTAATCAATCTTGCCGATGCGATTGCCCGTGGCACGTTGTAATTGAGCTTCATAGGCAGCCCGTATTTCTGCTGAGAAAAATGGTAGCGGGTTTGCGGTGTATGGCTTTGTTTGATCTTGAGATGTATACGAAAATGGATTTGCAAATCCACTAAGCCAACTAGTGCCATCAAAAACGTTGAAGTCCAAAGCGTTATCTCGTTGTTGGCCAAATTCTTGTCCAGCCTTTATCGGGACGTTAACGCTGACCGATCCTTTGCTTGCAAGTTCGGCTGCATACGAAGCCAAAACCCCAGATGGTCGGTTAAGAACCATGTAGACAGAAACTACGTTGCACCCATGATCTATGACGACTCGATTTGATGTGGGAGAACCAAGAGTTGAAAGTTCAATGATGGTGCCATCTGCGGGGGCTGTAACAGAGGCATAGTCGGATTCTGTGCGGCTAGCCAGTGCCTTAAAGAGAGATTGAACTCCAAGGTATTCATGGTCAATAGGAGTGACGTGGCCGCCAATCATTGCCCCGTAAGGAATTGTGGGAGCAATTTTATCGAGAGGAATTACAGGTGAGGTAAATTTTATTGAGCTAGGCGCGCACGTAGGTTCAGTTGTTTTACCCAATTGTTGAGCCAAACTCGGATACCAAGATGGTCGCGATGTATATCCCCCAGCTGGAGTTGCTGGGATATCCGAGGGCATCGCATAGCGGACTTTCGCATTTGCACAGACTGCAAGTGCGCCGTCAACTAAACCGAAAACGCCATCTTTACTACAGGACATCCCCAGTCGTTTTCCGTAGAGATAACTCTTGTCATCGGTTGATGATGCGCCACTACCAGTTCCACCTCCACCAGTGCCTCCACCACTTTGTGGAGGTTGCCATGCATATTTACCATCGACACCTTGCAAACATGTCAGTTCTTTTCCGGAGGAGCTTTTACCCGTTAAAGATTCTTTTGGATCGCAAATGACACCTTCAACCACGGTGGTAGTCGTCGTTGCAGTTCCGGTACCAGTTCCCCCACCAGTTCCTCCACCACTTCCTGTTGACTTAACGGGGACCCCTTTAGACCAAACAAATTTCTTCCCAGACTTAACACATGTATAGGTCTTGCCATTAAAGACAACTTTTCTTTTCTCTTTTGCGCAGGTCGCACCCGCTTTCGGGGTAGCAGCAAAAGCGTCAACAGATACCGATAATGATGAAATTAAGAGGAGAGCAATCGCTATGGCGCGGCGTCTAGGAGTAAATTTCATAGGCAGGAGCATAGAGTGTCCCCATGCTAAATAAAAGAGATTCCAATCCAGAAGTTCTAGCCGAGATAGTCCGAAGCGAAATGGTTGAATCCAGACATAGGGGATTTTTGCTGCTTCTTAACGCCGATGGCAGCGAGTTATTTTCCTTAGGAAATGCAGATGCGCTAGTTTTCCCACGTTCAAGTATCAAATGTATTCAGGCTTCGGCAATGGTGCGGGCTGGGTTGTCGCTCGAACCACGCCTTCTCGCACTCGTTGCTGCGAGCCACTCGGGAAGTCCGATGCATCAAGACGGGGCCGTTGAGATTTTACGACAGGCGGGGTTAACCGTTGATGCGCTCCAAAATGCCAAAGACCTTCCTATCGGCGAAGTTGATCGCCGCAATTGGGGAACCCAAGCTCCAACATCACTCGCACAAAATTGCAGTGGTAAGCATGCAGGAATGCTGGCAACGTGTGTGGCAAATAATTGGCCAATCGAAAATTACTTATCTCCAGTCCACCCATTACAAGTTGCAATTCGCGAAGAGCTAGAAGAGTTGGCCGAAGAGAAAGTTGCGCTCATTAGCGTCGATGGCTGTGGAGCTCCGCTATTTGTAAACTCTCTTCAAGCAATTGCTCGCGCAATTCACAAAATCACAATTTCGAATGACCCAGTACATCAAAGTGTTATTGAAGCTTGTAGAAACTTTCCTGAAATGGTTGCAGGTGAAGGACGACTTACCACTCGAAAGATGCGCGAGATTCCAGGGCTATTTATGAAGGAAGGCGCTGAGGCTGTAAACGTTGGCTCTATGCCTGATGGCCGTACTTTCGCTTACAAAATCGAAGATGGATCTCCGCGCGCTTCGGCGCCAATATTGGCAGCAGCGCTTAAAAAGCTAGGGATTACCTCCATAGATGAGCCCGTATACATTCATGGAGGCGGCAAAGTGGTTGGTTCCATTCGCGCAAATTTCTGACCTAGGTAGAATATGCAGATGAAAGCGCATATCGCCACCTTGATGGTGCACACATCACCACTTGATCAACCAGGAATTGGTGATGCTGGCGGCATGAATATTTATGTCGCCGAAAGTGCAAAACGTATGGCAGCGATGGGCGTGAAGGTTGATATTTTTACGCGACGCGCAAATGCTGACCTTCCCGATGTCGTTGAGTTAGCTCCTGGAGTTCTCGTTCGGCACTTAGATGCTGGTCCAGTCGACGGGGTGACCAAAGAAGAGCTGCCTCAGTACATTCCTGAATTAGCTGACAAATTCACTGCAGCGTTGCAAGGTAAAACAGCCTATGAAGTGATCCATTCGCATTATTGGATTTCAGGTGAAGTAGGTATGCCTGCAAGTAAGAAGTTAAATATTCCGTTAGTGCATACGATGCATACGATGGCGAAGGTGAAAAACCTTGCACTTGCCGAAGGCGAGACCCCTGAACCTGGCTCTCGTGTTCGCGGAGAGATGGAAGTAGTTGCTGCAGCTAGTGCGCTCATAGCTAACACCGACGCCGAAGCGGCGAGTTTAGTTTCTCTCTATTCGGCTTGTCCCGACATTGTTCAAGTTGTAAGTCCTGGTGTGGATCTCTACACATTCACCCCCGGTGAAGGCCGAGCTCGAGCACGTACATCACTTGGAATATCTCCAGATGCACACGTCATCACTTTCGTCGGCCGCATCCAGCCGCATAAAGGCCCTGAAATTTTGATTCGCGCCGCTGCTGAAATGGTCACGCACTCACCTCATCTGCGTAGCAACTTAATTGTTTACATCATCGGCGGTGCTTCAGGAAGTGGGAAAGGGGAAGTCGCCCGACTACAAGAATTAGTAAAGTGGCTCGGAATCGTCGATGTCGTTCGCTTCTTGCCACCAGTAGCGCGCGAAGATTTGCCGAATTGGTATCGCACAGCAGATTTAGTCTGTGTACCTAGTTATTCAGAATCTTTTGGACTAGTTGCCCTTGAAGCCCAAGCATGTGGCACCCCCGTTGTTGCAACTGCTGTTGGTGGATTACGAACAGCAATTGCCGATGGAATTTCAGGAGTACTTGTTGATGGCCACGACCCACGTGCATGGTCATCAGTACTTTCACGCTTAATACTTGAACCGCAACGTCGAGTTCTGCTGGCAATGGGTGCCCTTGAGCATTCTTCACATTTTGGTTGGGATACAACAGCGCGCGGAACGCTAGATGTCTATGACCACGTACTCTCTGTCGCGAGAGCGGCAAATATAGTTTCAGGCAAGTAAATGGTTGCCATTGATCCACGCGCCATCATTGAGGAATTCTTAGATTCACATGACCTCGAATTCGAAAGTAAAGATGAAAATACTTTTCTTATAACATTGCCAGGGGAGAAGAAGTTAGAAACTCACTGCGCACTCATCGTTGGTCAGCACTCATTAAGTATTAATGCATTCGTTATACGCAAACCAGATGACAATCAAGATGGTGTTCATGCTTGGTGCATGCGCAAGAACGCTTCAATGTATGGAGTTGCATTTGCAACCAATGATCTAGGTGATATTTTCCTTGTCGGACGCTTACCGCTTCCTGCAGTGAGCAATCAAGAAATCGACCGATTACTGGGAGCGGTATTGCAGTATTCGGATTCTGCTTTCAATCCGCTACTCGAACTAGGTTTCTCTTCAGCAATTAGGCGCGAATGGGCGTGGCGCGTATCTCGCGGAGAGTCACTGGCAAACCTCAAAGCTTTCGAGCATTTGATTTAATCTCTGCATCTTTGAGAAGATTGCCCTATGACCTCAACTCTTATTTTATTGCGCCATGGCGAAAGCGAATGGAATGCCAAGAACTTGTTCACCGGCTGGGTTGACGTAAACCTTTCAGAGAAAGGTCGCGCAGAAGCAAGTCGCGGAGGCGAGTTACTGAAAGATCACAACCTCCTTCCTGATGTCGTGCATACATCTCTGCTTCGCCGCGCGATACACACATCTCAACTGGCTTTAGATTCTTGCGACCGCCATTGGATTCCTGTTCGTCGCTCGTGGCGTCTCAACGAACGTCACTACGGAGCACTGCAAGGAAAAGATAAGAAAGAAACGCTCGCAACGTATGGCGAAGAGCAGTTCAAACTTTGGCGTCGCTCTTATGACGTTCCGCCCCCACCAATAGAAAATGACGACCCCTTTAGTCAATTTGGCGATCCTCGTTATGCCGATTTGGGGTCAGAACTACCAACGACTGAATGCCTCAAAGATGTTGTAAACCGGATGATTCCTTACTGGAGAGAGTCAATAATTCCTGACCTTCGCGCCGGAAGCAGTGTTCTTGTCACGGCTCATGGAAACTCATTACGCGCCCTGGTTAAACACCTAGATGGAATTTCCGATTCAGATATCGCAGAATTAAATATCCCAACGGGTATTCCACTTCTGTACAACCTTGATGAGAACATGGCGCCAGTCGGCAAGGGCAGATATTTAGATCCAGCTGCAGCAGATGCCGCAATTAGCGCAGTAGCTAATCAAGGAAAAGCTTAAGCCTCATCCGAGGCGTATTGGCCAGTAACTAAGAAGTACACACGTCGCGCTACTGATACGGCATGGTCAGCGCAACGTTCGTAGTAGCGACCAAGAAGAGTCATATCAATTGCGGTTTCAATTCCGTGTGGCCAAGCATCATCAAGTAACGTTAAGAAAAGTTTACGATGCAACTTATCCATTTCGTCATCATCTTTTTCTAGTTGCAAGGCCGCTTCCAAGTCGTGCGATTCAATGACACCAGTTGCCTTAGCGATTATGCGTTTGGCTACATTTCCCATTTCCTGAATTGTGAGAGCTAGTTCAGGAGGGACCGCCGTTGCTGGATAACGCATTCGAGCCAATTTGGCGATGTGGTGAGCTAAATCTCCCATGCGCTCAAGATCAGCACTCATACGTAAAGAAGTAACCAAAGTTCTTAGATCCCCTGCTACAGGTTGTTGGCGGGCTAGTAAGGTGAGAGTTTTGGCATCTAATTCGTGCTGCATAGTGTCAATAAAATCATCGTCAGAAATTACCTGCTCGGCTAACTTCAAGTCGGCTGTAAGCAAGGCTGTTGTCGCCAATTCCATAGCAACTTTGACTCGGTCCCCCATATCAATCAAGGTTTGACCGATGGAATCGAGCTCGTCATGAAAGGCATCGCGCATAGCGTGAATGCTATCTATATGACGCCTCATTTAAAGGTTTATTAGTGAACGCAAGTTTAATGTGGCGTTAAAAGTTGACGTTTTGAGCAGGACAAGAGCACCCCCAAGGGGCAACTCCATCTAAGAGTCTCTACTATGGGGGTGTGATGCGACGCCGTCGAAACCGACAGACCGAGGTTGATGACTGGCAAATCCCCGATGGGCTTATCGATTTACTAATGGTTATTGATGCTGAGCATCTAATTTTGGCGCCAGGGGAAGTAGTTCTGCATTCATCTCAGGGCACTGGAGTTTTGAGTTTGGTTAAAGAGAAAAAATTGGTTTCTGAACCTCTAGTTTTGTTGGTTCGCGCAGCACGTCGATCTGGGATCTACCAAGAAGCAACCGTGGAATTGCCTCGGGGTCCGGTCGGTGAAGGTACGCACGATTTGTTAGTCCGCGTGACACCTATTAGTAACCGTGGGTTAGTTATTGCCCTTATATTTGATGACAGCGAACTTCGTCGTCTCGACTCCATTCGTCGCGATTTTGTCGCCAACATTTCACACGAACTTAAGACACCGATTGGAGCACTTTCCATTCTTAGCGAAGCGGTACTTGAAGCAAGCGACGATCCTGAAGCGATCGTTAAGTTCGCTTCTCGCATGCAACTTGAGGCAAAACGCCTGGCAGATCTCGTGCAGGAAATTATTAACCTCTCTCGATTGCAAGATGATGATCCGCTCAAAGATGCCAAAGTGCTCTCTTTGACAGACTTAATATCCGAAGCAATTGATTCATCAAAACTAGCTGCTGAAAATAGGAAAATTTCTATCGCCTTCGCTGTGGCGGCCGATGTCAAAGTTCGTGGCGATCGCGGCCAAGTAGAGATGGCTATTAGTAATTTAATCGAGAACGCAATAAATTACAGTCCAGATGGAACGCAAGTAGCTATTGCTTTACGTGAATACGGCGCGCTTGCCGAAATCTCAATAAGCGATCAAGGAGTTGGAATTGCAGAGAAGGAGCAAGAAAGAGTGTTTGAAAGGTTTTACCGAGTAGATCCTGCGCGATCTAGGGATACAGGTGGAACTGGACTTGGGCTTTCAATTGTAAAACACGTAATTACAAATCACGGCGGCGACATTTCAGTTTGGAGTGTAGAAGGTGCGGGAAGCACTTTCACAATTCGCTTGCCACTTTATAGAGAACCAGAAATGGTCAATGAGATGAAGAACAATTCCGTGGAGGCAAGCAAATGACCAGAATCCTTGTTGTTGAAGATGAAGAATCTTTTTCTGAAGCTTTGGCTTATCTCCTCGGGCGCGAAGGTTTTGAGGTGGGAATAGCAGACACTGGTCCTAAAGCCATCGAAGAATTCGATCGAAATGGCGCAGACCTCGTCTTACTTGATTTGATGTTGCCAGGTTTGTCAGGAACAGAAGTGTGCCGCCAACTTCGAAGCCGATCGAATGTGCCGATTATTATGCTCACTGCCAAAGATGGTGAAGTGGATAAGGTCGTTGGACTTGAATTAGGCGCTGATGATTATGTAACAAAGCCATATTCCACACGGGAACTCATTGCCCGAATCCGTGCAGTCCTGAGGCGCAACGGAGAAGAGTCAAATGCCGGAGTTGATGGACATGTGCTCTCTGCAGGGCCTGTACGAATGGACACGGAGCGACACTTGGTTTCGGTGGACAACCAGAGTACGAATTTGCCACTAAAAGAGTTTGAATTACTTGAATTTCTTATGCGAAACTCCGGCAGAGTCCTGACCCGAATGCAATTAATTGATCGTGTTTGGGGCAGCGATTATGTGGGAGACACCAAGACGCTAGATGTACACATTAAACGTTTGCGTGCGAAGATTGAAAAAGATCCGGCAAATCCAGTGTTTATCCAGACTGTTCGGGGTCTTGGCTACAAGATGGAAGCCTAAGCAACAACTCCAGAATAGATTCCACTTTGTTCGACAACGAGTGCGTCTAGAGTCATTTCACCTGCGCGTGAAAAAAAGATTTTAACTGGCACGCGGTTGCCTGGCAGGATATTAAGTCCTATGAAAAAAGCTTTCGCGTTTGCGGTGTCTCCAGAAAATCTTAGAGGTTGATTTTGTAGCATTGGCAATGAAGTTTCAGAGAGAGTTCCCATCACTTGCCCGGCAGCTATTGCAAGTAAATCTTCTTGTTCTGCAGCGGCATTTACCATTGTTGCAACAAGGACTGCCGAACCATCTGGTTGTGCAACAAGGAGTAAGCCGGTAACTGTGACATCGCTACCGTGATCTACGATCTTTGCTTCAACACCATCGGTTACTTGCTTAGTATTGGCAGTAGGTGAATTAGCACCAGCTGCACATCCTGTAATTGAAAGAGCAATAGCCAAGCTGAGTGCGGTGACCGAATACTTGCGCATGTAATGCTCCTTCATTAATTAACACCATCAACAAATAACATTGATGCTATTTCCTGCGGGAATTCTCTCACGCGCATGCAAATAAGCCATATAAGCCTTTTTTGCGCCCAAAACCCGAGGTGACTGGCCTCACTAATGGCTGGTATTCTTAGCCCCTAACGAAGGGCATTACATGTCATTTAAGGTCGGCGAAACCGTTGTTTATCCCCATCACGGAGCGGCTCTCATTGAAGCTATTGAGACCCGAGTGATCAAAGGCGAAGAAAAGACCTATCTCGTTCTCAAAGTGAAGCAAGGGGATTTGACCGTTCGTGTCCCTTCCGAAAACGTTGACCTTGTCGGGGTTCGCGATGTCGTAGATAGCGCCGGCTTAGACCGCGTATTTAACGTTTTGCGTCAGCCTTATACCGAAGAGCCAACAAACTGGTCCCGCCGTTACAAGGCAAACCTTGAAAAACTCGCCTCAGGTGATGTCATCAAGGTTGCCGAAGTAGTTCGCGATCTCTATCGCCGCGATCTTGACCGCGGCTTATCAGCTGGAGAAAAACGCATGCTTGCAAAAGCGAAGCAAATTCTTATCTCTGAGCTCGCACTTGCAGAGCGCACAGATGAAGAAAAAGCCGGAGTAATCCTCGATGAGGTTCTTGCTTCTTAATTCTTTTTACTGAGTGACCGAAAGGTAATTTATGACTCCGCTCAACTCTGAGGGCGTCAGCGCTTCATCATTTCGTACAGGTGTTGGTGTTGACGCACATGCTTTCTCGCTCGATCACGATTGTCAGATGTGGTTAGCCGGTTTGCACTGGCCCAATGAAATCGGAGTCGAAGCTCATTCAGATGGGGATGTAGCAGTACACGCAATTTGTGACGCGCTATTTTCTGCGGCCGGTCTTGGGGACCTTGGAACAAATTTCGGAACTGACCGTCCCGAGTATGTAGCTGCATCAGGCTTGCAACTTCTCACCGAAACTCATCGGTTAATTTCTGCAGCGGGATTTCGCATCTCAAATGTATCTGTTCAAGTAATTGCCAACCGTCCCAAATTAGGTGCTCGCAGAGCTGAAGCTCAAGAGGCAATGTCCACTGCTCTCGGTGGTGCTGAGGTTTCGATCTCTGCCACAACTACCGACGGATTAGGTTTTACAGGCGAAGGCAAAGGGATTGCCGCCATCGCTTCGGCTCTGATCTACAAGACCTCCTAAGCTTTTCGCCAACGTAAGAATAGACTTCACCAATGAGTTCACTCGAGTTATATGACACGCTAACGCGAACGGTGAGCCCATTTACTCCCATCAAAAAGGGCGAAGTTTCTATCTACTTATGTGGGGCAACAGTTCAAGCTCCACCACATATTGGTCATATTCGCAGCGGTGTTAACTTCGACATTCTTTCGCGTTGGCTGACAAAGAGCGGATATGCAGTTACTTTTATTCGCAACGTCACAGATATAGATGACAAGATTTTACAAAAAAGCGAGATTGAGAAAATGCCGTGGTGGGCGCTGGCCCAGAAATATGAACGGGCATTTAGTAAAGCCTACGCCGCGCTAAATGTTGCGCCTCCGACCTACGAACCTCGCGCTACAGGGCACATCACTCAAATGATTGAATTAATGAGCACATTAATCGCACGCGGCGCTGCATATGCTCCAGGCAATGGCGATGTCTACTTGGAGGTCCGTAAACTTTCCTCTTATTTAACTCTTTCACGACAGAAACTAGATGACTTACTTTCTGCCGACGATGCAGAAGAAACTTTTAAGAAAGACCCCAGGGACTTTGCACTTTGGAAGGGCGCCAAACCTGGAGAACCTTCATGGCCAACTCCATGGGGACCTGGTCGTCCAGGCTGGCATCTTGAGTGTTCTGCAATGGCGCATGCATACCTTGGCGAATCATTTGATATTCACGGTGGCGGTTTAGATTTAATTTTCCCTCATCACGAAAATGAGATCGCACAATCAGAAGGCGCCGGATATAGCTTTGCTAAACGTTGGATGCACAATGCATGGGTCACTACATCAGGCGAGAAGATGAGTAAGTCGCTTGGAAATTCACTTCAAGTTACAGAGTTGTTAAAAAGTGTTCGAGGAATCGAACTGCGCTGGTATTTGGGAAGTGCGCACTATCGATCGATGCTCGAATTTTCTCAGGCGGCACTTGACGAATCAGCAACTGCGTTTCGCAGAATTGAAAGTTTCTTGCATCGAGCGTCGGAGACTTTAGGTCATTTGCCCAAGCCAACTCTCTCGCAGGAATTTACCGACGCCATGAACGATGATTTAGCTGTGCCTGCAGCTCTGGCCTCGATTTCCGAGGCTCTGCGCCTTGGAAATATCGCACTTAGTGCGCAAGATTCCACCGGTATTGCGAACAATGCAGGCCAAATTCGAGGCGCCCTTGAAGTCTTGGGCTGCGACCCATTCGATCCAGCCTTTGCATCTTCAGAAAGTGGTGATTTAACCGCCGCACTTGATGGGACAATTGCGCTGGCCCTTGCACAACGCGCAGCGGCCCGCGATAGAAAAGATTTTGCTGCATCGGATGAAATTCGTGATGGCTTAAGTGCCCTTGGAATTACCATCGAAGATACGCCGCAAGGACCACGGTGGTCGATTTCACGTATAGAAGAGCGGTAGTTGAAATGGCTGGTAATTCATCACGTAAAGGAGCCGTGCGCGCTTCTAAAAAGGGTCCTACAGGTGGTAGCGGCGGAACAAATAAGAAACGTCTAGCTGGAAAAGGTCCCACACCAAAAGCTGAAGACCGTCCCTATCACGCAGCTGCAAAACGCAAGAAGGCGGCTTCCAAAGATACGCGCACCCGTGCACCACGCGTTAAGAGCGAACGCCCTAAAGGCGGAGGCGAATTAGTAGCCGGCCGCAACGCAGTTGTTGAGGCGCTACGTGCCGGAGTTCCTGCAATCGAATTAATTGTTGCTCGAAGTATTGATGTTGATGATCGCATTACTGAATCTTTGCAACTTGCACTCAGCATGCATCTTCCTATCCGCGAAGTGCATCGTGCAGAAGTTGAAGGTCTCTCAGGAAGTAGCCAAGGAATTTTGTTGGCCATTAAGCCATTTCAATATTCAAGCTTTGAAGAAATTATGATCCGTGCCACCGAACCAAAATTAATCGTTGCACTCGATGGAGTCACCGACCCACGAAATCTTGGAGCAGTTGTGCGAAGTGCTGCTGCTTTTGGCGCCCATGGAGTTGTAATGACTGAACGTCGGGCAGCGGCAATGACCGCATCGGCTTGGAAGAGTTCAGCAGGAGCCGCAGCACGCTTGCCTATTGCTCAAGTTACCAACCTTGCACGCACCATTGATGCCGCAAAGAAGGCTGGCTGTTTTGTTATTGGTTTAGATGGAGAATCTGAACAAACGCTCACAATGATGAAGGTGGCAAGCGAGTCGCTCATGATTGTTGTAGGTAGCGAAGGTAAAGGACTCTCTCGCTTAGTAAGCGAGAAATGCGATCTTGTAGTTTCTATTCCCATGAACTCCAGCACCGAATCACTCAATGCCAGCGTTGCGACATCAATCGCACTCTTTTGGGTGGATGAGCAACGCCGCAAGTAAATGTTATTTAATAGATATATTGCTTGCGGTGATTCCTTCACAGAAGGAATGGCTGATGAGGTTGTGCGCGGCCATTTTCGTGGGTGGGCTGACAGGGTTGCCGACGTGATGGCCGAGCAAGTAGAAGGATTTACTTACGCTAATTTGGCTATCCGAGGAAAACTTGTTCATCAAGTCATAGAAAACCAAATCCCAATTGCAATCTCATTTGTCACTGGCCCCGAAACGCTCATCTCTTTTCACGCTGGCGCTAATGATGTACTTCGCCCAAATTACAAACCGGAGTTGGTACTTCCTGCATATAAGAAAGCGGTAAGAACAATCGCAGAATCTGGCGCAACCGTCATGCTCTTTACTGTTTTGGAGCGCACTGATGGTTCAGGTAAGTCAGCGGAAATTTGGGCTCAGAGGTTTTCACAGTTTAACGAAAACGTTCGAAGCATTGGTAAAGAGGTGGGCGCCATTATTGCCGATGCAAATGAAGAGGGATTTCTTAGCGATAGAAGATTTCTTGCAGAAGATCGTTTACATCTCAATCCAATCGGCCACGATCGTGTTGCCCAGGCTGTCCTGGAAAAACTCGAACTTCCCTTTTCGGCCGAGTGGAGAATCCCACTTCCTCCACGCGCACCAACTCCTTGGCACACAAGGGTCTACCAAAATTTTCGATGGTTCGTGACTTTTTTGGCTCCATGGATGTGGCGCCGATTAAGGGGTAAGTCATCGGGAGATGGACGTAGCGCCAAGCAATCTGCGCCTATACATTGGCCAATTGGCAACGAATAGCCCTATAACACTCGATTGGTTTGTCCTATTGTGGCTTTCTAGTCACCCTCTATTCACTTTGATTGGAGAACCTTGACCCATGGTTCACTCAGATCAATTGACTGACCGAGAACTCAGTTGGCTTTCCTTCAACCAACGAGTTCTCGAACTGGCAGAGGATGTTTCACTTCCTTTGCTCGAGCGCGTGAGGTTCTTGGGCATCTTTTCTTCGAATCTCGATGAATTTTTTATGGTACGTGTCGCAACCTTGAAGACAAAAATTGATAGCGGAATTACATCTAGAAACTCGGCGGGATTTACACCACATGAGCTGCTTAAAGAAATTTCTGAGAAAACTCGCACGCTTATAGATCGTCAATATGCATGTCTTCATGAATCGATTCTGCCTGCGCTCAGCACAGAAGGAATAGCCCTTGTCTCTTGGGAAGAGATGGACCTACAAGAGCGAGAGTATGCCACTGGCCTTTTCAACGAACGAATTTTCCCTGTGTTAACGCCATTGGCCGTGGACCCTTCACACCCCTTTCCCTACATTTCCGGACTTTCGCTTAACTTGGCGGTAATTGTCAAGAACAAAACAACAGCAGAAGAGTTCTTTGCGCGAGTAAAAGTTCCACCAGTTCTATCTAGATTTGTTGCAACTAGCCCTTCAGGGAGCAAGCGATTCATTCCTCTAGAAGATCTCATTACTGCACATCTGCATCAACTTTTTCCGGGCATGGAGATTGAAGACCATTTCACATTCCGCGTGACGCGCAATCAGGATTTAGAACTTGACGATGAAGAAACGGAAGACTTGCTCTCATCCTTGGAACAGGAATTGCTCCGCAGACGTTTTGGTCCTCCAGTTCGCCTTGAGATTGAATCTGGCATCAAGCAAGAACTTCTTCACAAACTTACTCAAGAGCTAGAGATTGATCCATCTGGAATCATGACTTCAAGGACGCCATTAGATCTCACAGGGCTTTTCAAGATTGCCGATGTTGATATGCCCCATTTGAAGTTCTCGAATTTTAGATCTCAAAACGTACCTGCTTTATCAGGCATTGACCTTGAGGACTCCGATGCTTTCTTTGCCAGCATTCGTCGTGAAGAAATTCTGCTGCATCATCCCTATGAATCATTCACAGGATCAGTAGTTCAATTCCTCAACCATGCCGCACAAGACCCTCATGTTCTGGCCATAAAGCAGACCCTTTATCGAACATCTGGAGATTCGCCGATTGTTGAAGCGCTCATAGAAGCTGCAGAAGCTGGCAAACAGGTCCTTGCTGTTGTAGAAATCCGAGCTCGCTTCGATGAACAAGCAAATGTTCGCTGGGCGAGAAAACTTGAAGCAGCCGGAGCGCACGTTGTTTATGGATTAATGGGATTGAAAACTCATGCAAAACTCTCTTTGGTTATCCGCGATGAATCACATGGATTGCAACGCTACTGCCATGTCGGTACTGGCAATTACAACCCGAAAACTGCGAGGTTCTATGAAGACCTTGGCTTAATTAGCGCAGATCCAGTTTTGACCGAAGATCTCATGAAGCTATTCAATCAGCTCTCGGGGTTTGCGCCTCAATCCGAATACGCCAGATTATTAGTCGCACCCAGGACTCTGCGAAGTGGATTACTCGCAAAGATTGATCGTGAAATTGAAAACCATAAAGCTGGGCTTAAATCAGGTATTCAATTTAAATTGAATTCACTCCTGGATGAAGATTTTGTCGAGGCGTTATATAAGGCATCTGAACATGGCGTGCCCGTGGAACTAATCATCCGTGGTATCTGTGCCCTGCGAACTAATATGCCTGGGCTTTCAGAAGATATCAAAGTGCGATCAATTCTCGGCAGATTTCTTGAGCACTCTCGCATATTTCATTTTGTCAATTCTGGTAGTGATGAGTATTGGATTGGGAGCGCAGATTTGATGCATCGAAACCTCGATCGCCGAGTTGAAAGCTTGGTTCGGCTCGATAACGCTTCGCATAAGAAAGAGTTACAGCGAATTCTTGATTTAAGTTTCTCTCCAGGGGTATCTAGCTGGCATTTGAAGAAAGATGAATGGGTTCGTCATGCTTTGAGCGCAAATGGAGAGAAACTCGCTGACATCCAGGAGGCGATGATCGCTCACTACCAAAAGGAGCGTCTCTAAAGATGAGTTATTCCGAGGAGTTCATCCAGGCGGCTGGAGCTGTGCTTTGGCGCCGAGATCGGGAAAAGATTCTTGAAGTTGCCCTGATACATCGTCCACGTTATGACGATTGGTCGCTACCAAAAGGTAAATTGGAAAAAGGTGAGTCACATATTGCCTGCGCGTATAGAGAAGTGCAAGAAGAGACTGGATTTAGCGCGGTATTCGGCCCGGAATTAGGGGAAACGATTTATAAAGTTGAAGGCCAACTCAAAGTGGCAAAGTATTGGTCTGCCGAAGCGACAGGTAAACCCTTGGGCAAAGTTGATCCCAAGGAAATCGATAAATTACTCTGGCTTACACCAATCGACGCGAAAGAGAAATTAACAAACAAGGATGACTGCAAGATAATTGATTTCTTTCTCGAATTTGGTCCCGACACCACCCCATTAATACTTCTTCGCCATGCGAAGGCAGTTAAACGTGAAGATTGGGATGGAGATGATGGAGATCGTCCTCTAGATACTTTGGGACAAAAACAAGCCAAGAGGTTTCTTCCGAATTTTCTTCCTTATGGTTTGAAGGAAGTCCATTCCTCTGACGCTATGCGCTGCCTTGAAACCTTAGAGTTGCTAGATCGCTCTCTTGATATTCAAGCAAAAGTTTCACAAGATCTCAGCGAATATGGATACGCTCGCGATAAAGATGCGCCGGTTACTTATGTAGAAAAGATTGTGAAGAAGCGCCTGCCCACATTAATTTGTAGCCATAACCCAATTCTCCCGAAGGTTGTTAAATCACTGATTGGCAAGAAGAATTTCAAGAATCTGGACTATGAAAAGCTAAGCCCTGGCGATGCATGGGTACTCCACCACCGTGATGGCGAAATCATTGCAGTTGACTGGGTTTTGGCACCTTTGGTCTAGCGCTCATTCCAATCAAGCCACTTCAAGATAACTCCTTCACGTAGCGCCCAAGGGCGAATTTCAAGTTCAGAAACACTCATAGATTCCATAACTGCTTGGGCCACGACAGCGCCAGCAACAATTTGTTGGGCCCGCGTAGCTGAAACTCCAGGTAACTTCGCTCTCTCTTCAGTAGACATATCTATAAGGCGCGGGATGATTCCTAAGAGCGCATTTGCTTCAAGATATTGGGCCTTATCTCCGTACCAATGATTTCCAATGCGCGCTAAGGTACGAAGAGTTTTACTTGTAGCCACGAAATGATCCGCGTCGTGCGAAAGCAATTTGGCTGGCATTTTATTCGCTACGATGTTTGCGACATGAGCCTCAAGCGCTTTCAAGCTTTTGCCCGTTATCGGACCATCACTTAAGAATTCACGGGTAAGCCGAGCAGCGCCTAATGGAAATGAGACTGCGGTATCTGGGCTCTCGTCGACTCCTGTAGCTAATTCGAGAGAACCTCCACCGATATCAAAAACCAGTAGTTTTCCACTTGACCATCCGAGCCATCGGCGAACCGCTAAGAATGTTATACGCGCTTCTTCAACACCTGAAAGTATTTGTAAATCTATGTCGAACTCTTTATTAATGTCCGCAATGATTTCTACGCCATTCTTTGCTTCTCGAAGAGCAGAAGTGGCAAAAGCCAGAATTTCCACTGTATTGAAATTCTTGGCATGCGCCACTGCGTCACCGATAGATTGGCGAAGGAGAGCGACACCTTCTTGGCTAATTGCACCCTTTTTATCGAGATATTCGGTGAGGCGAAGTTCAACTTTATGATTGGTGGTGGGAGCTGGCCTTGCACCGGGGTGGGCATCCATAACCTGGAGATGGATGGTATTTGAGCCTACATCCAAGACTCCCAGTCGCATGGCGCCAACTTACACGCTTAGCACTGGCAATTCAGGCATCGAGTTGATGGCATAATGCTCCAGTACCAAATGCCTCCCTAGCTCAGTGGTAGAGCGCCCGCCTTGTAAGCGGAAGGTCGTCAGTTCAATCCTGACGGGGGGCTCCAAATAAATTAGAATCTCTGCTAACACGAAAGGATCGACAATGGCTAACAAAGAGCAAAAGAGCAACGCAAACCAGAAGAAAGAACCAAAGCTTTCTCTCAAAGAAAAGCGTGCAAAGAAGCAAGAGAAGAAGGATAAGAAGTAGTTATTCCATTTTGGGGAGGTTCTTGCATTGACTGAACAAACCCCAAAAAACCCATTCCCTAGTGAGTTTTTTAACGATTGTTTAAAAGCTAATGGTGAGTTCGCTGCTGGATTTCAAGGTAGCGCTCTCACTGGGTCAGCAGCTAAAGGTCTGGCAATCGTTACCTGCATGGACTCCAGGATTAGTCCTTTGGCAGTTGTTGGGATGGAATCTGGCGATGCCAAGATTTTACGTAACGCGGGGGCTCGCGTCACAGAGGATGTGCTGCGCACCTTGGTCTTAGCAACTTACCTCCTGGGCGTAGATCGAATTCTGGTAATGCCTCATACAGATTGTCGGATGGCCCAGAGTGAAGAGGCAGATATCCACGCCACCATTAATCAGCAATTTGGGGTTGATACTCGCAGCATCGAATTTAGGACTGTGGCCGACCAGAAAGCGGCTCTGGCTACTGATTTAACCCGCATTCGAACCTACCCATTGCTTCGCACAGGGGTACACGTGGGCGGGGCGATTTATAACGTAGGTACGGGAGTTCTCGAGCCTTTTAACGGCTAACACCTGCCTATCGCTCAGGTGCTCAGTAAAAGCTCAATGACGTGGGGTTAAACTCGCTGACGTGTTACCTCTTCGCCCCATTATCGCCTTAGCCGGCCTTGCGGGCTGGCTCTCCAGAGTCAGCCGACAGGGCAGCGGCGTAATGGTCTCGGGCCGCCTCTTACTCAAAATTGCTCCGCATGCTGTGCGCACCCTTTCTCGAGATAAGAAAGTGATCTTGGTTTCGGGAACAAATGGCAAGACGACAACAACATCGTTGATTTATCACGCACTGGCATCCGAGAACAAAGTTGCTACAAACTTTACAGGCGCAAATCTCTTTGCAGGAATTGCTGAAACTCTTGGGCGCTCGCGCAATGCAACTCTGGTAGTTCTTGAAGTGGATGAAATGGTGATGCCCTGGGCAATAGATGAGACAAAGCCGCGGCTTATCGTTCTCCTGAATTTGGGTAGAGACCAACTCGATCGACTTTCGGAAGTTCGCCAGGTGGCACAAAAATGGAAAACGGCTTTGACTCGCATTCCACCATATTGCGTAGTGCTAGCCGATGCCGATGATCCATTTGTTACTTGGGCTGCCAAAGATTGGGTCAATGTCATTTGGTTTACCAGTGGCGCAATTGGCCACATCGATGCCTCCACTTGTCCCGAGTGCGGAATCATTTTAGATTGGAGTAAAGATCAATCGACATATTCCTGCACCTGTGGTTTCAAGAAACCTCAACCTGAATGGATTATGCGCGGGAATACTTTGACTGGCCCCGAACGCAAAGAGATAGTCGTGCGCACCGCGATTCCTGGCGCCGCAGCTATGAGCAATGCGGGACGTGCGATTGTGGCTGCATCCATATTTAAGGTTGATGGAGAAAAAGCAGCCGAAGCAATCGCCTCCGTTTCTAGCGTCGATGGTCGATTCGGAAAGTTAACCATAGGAGCCACGACATTTAGGTTGCTCTTATCCAAGAACCCTGCAAGTTGGCGCGAAACGCTAACTACAAGCGCACTGGGCCCAAAGAATGTGCTCTTAGTTGTCAATGCAAATACTCAAGATGGCAAAGATACTTCGTGGCTATGGGACGTTGATTTTTCACCATTACAAGGGCGGAATGTGATTGTTACGGGCGAAAGAAAACTCGATCTCTCTGTACGTCTCACAGTAAATGAGATACCTCATCAAATCGCCGATACTGAAGCCAAGGCAGCAACGATATTTGGCGCTAGCGAAGCCGACATTATCGCCTCGTATACGGCCTTTCATCGCTTAAGTAAGTTGGTGAAAAGAAGATGACTCTGACCCTTGTTCACTTACTCCCTGAACTCCTTGGCACATATGGCGATCGCGGCAATGTTGATATCGCGAGCTGGCGCCTCACTCAACGTGGAATCGCTCATGAAGTTCTTACCATTCATGTGGGTGATGTCATTCCAACGAATGCGGATCTATATTTTCTGGGAGGCGGTGAAGACGATGCCCAAATTGCCGCCGTCGAAATTCTTGCAAAAAACCAAGTTACAGAAAAGATAATCAAACAAGGTGGGCACTTCTTTGCAGTATGCGCTGGTTTCCAATTACTCGGCGAGAGTTTTCCGGCATCAGGGGAGCGGATCATCTCTGGTCTTGGAATTCTTCCTATCAAGACAGTTGCTGGATCTCCACGCAGCGTCGGTGAGTTACTTGCGACAGCAACAATTCCCATCGCCATGCTGACAGGTTTTGAAAACCATAGCGGGCAGACGCATTTCCTCCAGGATTTACAACCACTAGGCCGAATTGAAAAAGGGATAGGAAATTCTCCAGAGAGTAAGGTTGATGGCGTTGTGACAGAGCAAATCCTCGCTACTTATATGCATGGTCCCGCATTTGCCAGAAATCCAGAGTTAGCGGATTGGGTTTTATCTCGCAAGGTTGGCGCGTTGACTAAATTGGATGCGCCGATATTTCAGCAATTACATGATGAGCGAGTTGCTACCGTAAGTTGATAAAGAAAAAATTATTCTGAATCCATAATGTGGCGATTGCCGCGATCAAAGGTGAGGTAATTCCACATCCAGTCAGTCACGGTGAGTACTTTATTGCGCCCGCCTAAGAGATAGAACAAGTGCAGAGTTAACCAAGCGCTCCATGCAATTGCTCCCGTAAGTCTAATTCTGCCAACTTCCACGACAGCTTTGTGGCGACCAATTGTTGCCATAGAGCCTTTATCTTTATACACGAAGCGCTTTGTTGGTTGAGAGCCTGCAACATTGAGAATTTGTCTAGCAACCCACCGGCCTTGTTGCATCGCAACAGGTGCAACCATAGGCAAGAACTTGCCGTCACCGCTCCTAGAACCGGCGATATCTCCGATAGCCCAGATGTGAGGATAATTCTTTACTTGCAACGATTCTTCGACATCAATTCGTGTGGAGGTAATGGGTAAATTCAAAATACCTGCAGTGGGTTCACCGCGAACTCCTGCTGCCCAAATAGTAACTTCCGAAGGAACAAAATCTCCGTTTTTCAAAAATATCTTGCGAGGTTTAATTTCTTGCACCGCAGTGTTGCACAAGACTTTCACGCCGAGTTTTACTAAATCTTTCTCTGTTCTGGAGGAAAGGGTTGGAGAGAAACTTGGCAGAAGTCGCGGCCCCGCTTCAATCAAGTAGACATTTATATGTGCCGCTGCATGTGGCTGGTCTAACGTGAGTGGGCCACGAACAAGTTCTGCCATCGCCCCAGCCATTTCGACACCTGTTGGGCCGCCCCCAATTATCGCTATTGAAAAGATAGTGTCATCTTCGAATCTGCAAAGATCTTCAAAACGCCGCATCACTTCTGCACGAATGCTGAGCGCTTCAGTGACGCTTTTCATTCCTAGTGCATGATCGGCTACACCTTTGACTCCAAAATCAGCCGTCGCCGAACCTAAAGCAACAACGAGATGATCAAACTCAAGAGTTTCACTGCTGTCGAGTTTTACTGCTTTATTTTTGTGATCAATGGAAATGGGGCTACCCATGCGAAATGCGACATCTGTTTTTCTCAGCGCGCCACGAATTGGATAAGCAACGTGATCTGCCGCTAATCCCGCCGTTGAAACTTGGTAGAGAAGAGGGAGGAAGGTTTGAAAATTATGTCGGTCCACTAAAGTTACGTGGGCTTTTCCGGCAAGAGCTCTCGCTGCGGTTAAGCCGCCAAAGCCAGCACCAAGGATTACTACGCGTGGCTTATTCATGATTCGCCTTTCCGCGAGCGGTCTAAGAGGGTTAAGTCTAAGGTTTGTGATGTGAATCCGCAGATGATTAATCGCAGATACCTGGTCACTGGCGCTTCGGGCTATGTTGGCGGGCGTTTAGTGCGCGCTTTAGTTGAAGATGCGCGCAATGTTCGAGTTTTCCTTCGCGATAAGTCGAAAATTCAAGGACAACCGTGGGCACAAGAAGTCGAGATCTTTGAAGGAAATGCCAATAGTTTCGAAGATGTGAATAACGCTTTAGCCGGAATTCATACCGCCTATTACTTGCTGCATTCAATCAACCTTGGTCCGGATTTCGACAAGATCGAAGCTCAGATGGCCCGCAATTTTGCTCAAGCTGCAAAAGCTCAAGGCGTTTCTCAGATCATCTATCTTGGCGGCATTGCCAATGACAAGAAGAGAAGCAAACATTTAGCCTCACGGGCACAAGCTGGCACCGAACTCGCTTCAACCGATGTTTGCGTTATGGAACTGCGAGCAGGAATTGTCATAGGTTCCGGGTCGGCATCTTTCGAAATGCTTCGCCACCTAACTCATAGGTTGCCGATAATGACAACTCCGAAGTGGGTAACTAATAGAACGCAACCAATTGCGATTCGCGACGTGCTTTGGTATTTAAGAAAATCGGCCTCACTTGAGCAACCTGTATCGGCGATTTTCGATATTGGCGGACCCGAGGTACTTACGTATGCAGACATGATGCAAAAGTTCGCTCAAATATCAGGCCTTCGAAAGAGATGGATTATCAAAGTTCCAGTCCTCACTCCAAAACTTTCAAGTATGTGGATTGGATTAGTAACGCCAGTACCTACCGCGCTGGCACGGCCACTTGTCGGCTCGTTGATAAGTGAAGTCGTTGCCGATCCAGAAAAAAGTATTGATGCACTCATTCCACCTCCACCAGAAGGATTACTCAACGTTGAAGGTGCCATCAGGTTGGCTCTTAGTCGCATTTCAGAACACACTGTCGAAACTCGTTGGTCTGATGCTGGAATCGCTACGGCTCCGTGGCAGAAAGCTCAAGGTGATCCAGAGTGGTCGGGAGAAGTAGTTCTACGTGATCGTCGTGAAATTCTTAGTCCGCTTCCCGCAAGCAAAATCTGGAAAGAGATTGAAGCTATTGGCGGAGACAATGGTTGGTATGGGGCCGATTGGCTTTGGTGGCTACGTGGATTATTGGATCGATTTTTCGGCGGAGTAGGACTTCGCCGAGGAAGACGAGATCCAGATTATTTACGAGTTGGCGAAAGTTTGGATTTCTGGAGAGTAGAAGCGTTAGAGAGCCAGAAGAAACTCCGCCTTTACGCTGAAATGATTTTGCCAGGAAAGGCTTGGTTGGAATTTACTTTGCAAACAGTTGTAGGCGGAACTCTTGTTACCCAAGAAGCAACATTCGCCCCTCGTGGCTTGGGAGGCCAAATTTATTGGTTTTTGGTTTCACCTTTCCACTCATTTATCTTCCCGACGATGCTCAAGAATATTCTGAAAAAGAGTGCAAGAAAGTAACGTCACCAAAGTTTAAAATAATCAAGGCAACTGAAATAAGTAGCAGGATCGTGACAAAAATACTTTTGCGTGTACCAAGAATCTGCGGGAGACCCAACATCCCGGCAGATCGATCATTCTCCATATCCTTGAAACCATTGATGAAATGAGCGCTCACGCCAGCTAGCGCTCCGACTGCGAGAACCCAAAGAGGGAGGGTTGAAGATTTACTTAACACGATGGAACCTGGAAGTGCTGCAAATCCAACTGCATAAGGCAACGGTGATAACCACATAGATTTGAAGTAGAAGTTATAGGCAACACCAAAACCGACGCCCAATAAGTGGAAGAGTCCGCCCGCAATCCCAAGCGGCCCAAAAATAGAAAACAGAACGCAGATAAATAAGGAAAGAAAAGTTAAACGTTTAATTGCTTCACGAGAAACTTCCCCGTTGGCTAGAGGTTTATTCTTGCGGCCCTGGGCTTGATCACTTTCTTGGTCTACTAAGTCATTAGTCCATCCCACGCACAGTTGCCCTGTAAAAATAGTGAAAGCAATTACATAGGCGGGACCCTCCCACCACATTTGGAGCGCTAAGAAATAGGCAATAAATGTGACCAAAAGGGTTGGCCCGAGGTGGGCGGTTCTTAAGACACGCATAGCGCAATCCTGCCTCAAAGTGGCACACTTACAACCATGCATGAGTTCACATCTGAGTTAGAAGTTTTAGCAGCAAAAGCCCTGGCTTACAGCCTCGAGAGATTGAAAGATGATCCGCCTCTTGATGGCCCACGTTCTGCTGAAGATCTCTACGCAGAAGTGGGAAACACAATTACTGCTCAAGGCATGGGTGGGCTTGAAGCTCTTTCAGTTTTTACTGATGTCCTAGCGCGCGCATGTATTTCGACAGATCACCCACGTAACTTGGCTTATATTCCTTCGGCTCCCAGTGAACATGCAAACCTTTTCGACTTAGTTGTGGGGGCGAGTGCGCTTTATGGCGGATCGTGGCAAGAAGGTGCGGGCGCGGTATTCGCTGAAAATCAAGCACTTCGTTGGGTTGCCGATCTAGCCGGGTTACCTCAAAGTGCCGGTGGAGTATTTGCTCAAGGTGGAACTGTGGGCAACTTGTCATCGCTGGTTGTAGCAAGAGCGCAAGCGCGCAAAATTTGGCCGGAAACAACGCGATGGGCAGTGGCTTGTAGCAAAGAAGCACACTCTTCGATTGCATCTGCTGCAAATGTTATGGATGTTGATGTTCTGCTTATCGAACCATCTGAAAGCAGAAAACTCACTGGAGTAGAAGTAGCTCGCGAAGTTGATAACTTTCATGCAACACATTCGGCGCGAGTATTTGCTGTAGTTGCAACGGCCGGAACAACTAATTTGGGAATTATCGATGACCTGATAAGCGTTGGTGCCGCCGCAAAAGAACGGAACCTTTGGTTCCATGTAGATGGCGCCTACGGTTTGGCTGCGCTCTGTGCACCATCAGTGCGTGCGAAATTTAACGGAATCGAAAATGCAGATTCATTTATCGTCGATCCACACAAATGGCTCTTTGCACCTTTTGACGCTTGTGCACTTTTATATCGGAATCCAGAATTAGCGCGAGAAGTACATACACAAAGTGCGTCTTACTTAGATGCGCTGCACGAAGGTGGCGCATGGAATCCTTCTGACTATGCAATTAACTTAACGCGTCGCACGCGCGGTTTACCATTTTGGTTCTCACTCGCAGCAAATGGCACCGATGCTTACACGGTCGCGATGGAGAAAACTTTATCGATGGCTCAAATCGCCGCCGAGAAAATTCGTCAGCATCCGCGCTTAGAGCTTTATCGTGAGCCTGAACTTTCCGTTGTTGCATTTACTCGCCCAGGTTGGCAAAAGAGTGAGTACAAAGCATGGAGCGATAAATTGCTCGAAGACCAGATTGGATTTATCCCGGCATCTTCAGATAAAGGTCAGCCGATATTGCGCTTTGCCATCGTGAACCCTTGGACAAAGGTCAGCGATATCGATGCAATCTTGGCGACGCTCTAAATCCCACAATTTGACGGGACTTTGGCTTAGGCTGAGCTTCATGGACGAGAGCGTGGCTACTGAATTTGACCTGCAGGTTGGCACCTTGAGCGACCTCGAGTCACGAATTCTCGATTTCGAGCGGAGCTGGTGGCAGTATGCCGGGGCGAAAGAGAGCGCAATAAAAGAACTCTTCGACCTCACCCCGCCTCGCTACTACCAACTCCTCAATGATTTGATCGATCGGGAGGATGCTCTACTCGCCTCTCCCATGCTTGTAAAACGCCTGCGCCGCCTGCGTCAGGCTCGCATGGCTGCTCGCTCAGCTCGCTAGCAAAACCCCTGCCACCACCCCACCTCGCACCTGCCCTCGGTTTGCCCCGAGCCACGCCCTGCTCTAGATTTAGCGTTAGCACTCTCGGGGTGCGAGTGATAAGTACCCCCATAGCGAAGAAAAATAGGAGTAATTAATTATGGCAAAGCAGATTGCCTTTAATGAAGAGGCCCGTCGCGGCTTAGAGCGCGGCATGAACATTCTCGCTGACGCAGTCAAGGTAACCCTTGGACCTCGCGGACGAAATGTTGTACTCGAGAAGAAGTGGGGAGCTCCCACAATCACCAACGATGGTGTCTCGATTGCAAAGGAAATTGATCTTGAAGATCCATGGGAGAAAATTGGCGCAGAGCTTGTAAAAGAAGTTGCCAAGAAGACTGACGATGTCGCAGGTGACGGAACAACCACAGCAACAGTTCTCGCTCAAGCCTTAGTTCGCGAAGGCCTACGTAACGTTGCAGCTGGCTCCAACCCAATGGCGCTTAAGCGTGGAATTGAAAAGGCAGTCGAAGCAGTTATCGCTGAACTCGTAGCTATGGCTAAGAGCGTTGACTCTAAAGAGCAGATTGCAGCAACTGCATCTATCTCCGCAGCAGATACAACTATTGGCGAAATGATTGCCGAAGCCATGGACAAAGTTGGCAAAGAGGGCGTTATCACCGTTGAAGAGTCAAATACATTCGGTCTCGAACTCGAGCTCACTGAAGGTATGCGCTTTGATAAGGGATATATCTCGCCATATTTCGTCACAGATACAGATCGCATGGAAGTTGTCCTTGAGGATGCTTATATCCTGATTGCTAACTCCAAGATCTCAAATATTAAAGATTTGCTACCTATCCTTGAGAAGGTAATGCAATCAGGTAAGCCACTTGCCATCATCGCCGAAGATATCGAAGGCGAAGCGCTAGCAACTTTGGTCGTTAACAAAATTCGTGGAACTTTCCGCTCTGCTGCGGTCAAAGCTCCAGGATTTGGTGATCGTCGTAAGGCTATGTTGCAAGACATTGCAATCCTTACTGGCGCCACAGTTATCTCTGAAGAAGTTGGCCTCAAGATGGATCAAGCAGGCATGGAACTTCTCGGACGCGCTCGCAAAGTTGTTATCAGCAAGGAAGAGACAACGATTGTTGAAGGCGCCGGCGATGCAGACCAGATCAAGGGCCGTGTGACGCAAATTCGCGCCGAGATCGAAAAGAGCGATTCAGATTATGACCGCGAGAAGCTGCAAGAGCGGCTAGCTAAATTAGCTGGTGGCGTTGCAGTGATCAAAGCTGGAGCAGCAACTGAAGTCGAACTTAAAGAGCGTAAGCACCGCATCGAAGATGCAGTACGTAACGCAAAGGCAGCAGTCGAAGAAGGCATCGTCGCCGGTGGTGGCGTTGCTCTCTTGCAAGCTTCAAAAATTGCATTCTCTAAATTGAAACTTCAAGGCGATGAAGCAACAGGAGCGAAAATTGTTGAGCTCTCTGTTGAAGCACCGTTGAAGCAGATCGCAGTCAATGCTGGCCTTGAAGGCGGAGTTGTTGTCGAGAAGGTTCGCCATCTCGAAGCAGGCTTTGGTCTTAACGCAGCAACTGGAGAATATGTCGACATGATTAAAGCCGGCATTATTGATCCAGCGAAGGTAACGCGCTCTGCACTCCAGAACGCTGCATCGATTGCTGCACTATTCATTACAACAGAAGCAGTCATCGCAGATAAGCCAGAGAAGAAGCCAGCAATGCCTGCTGGTGGCGGCGGCGGAGATATGGACTTCTAATGTAAGAACTTAAGCGTGGAAAGGTCCTCCGATTACCTCGGGGGACCTTTCTGCTTTACCCTTACCCCATGGCCTTATTTAAGAAGACATCGAAGAGTAAAGAAGTTGCAGGCTTTGATGCCTTAGATTTTGCGCGCGCCGCAGTCCTTGCAGATGCTGGTGACCCAACACTTGTCGGCGAATTTGTTAGCGTTGATTTCGATGATGAAGGCAGAATTGCTAGTTATCTTTTTGAAGCATTTCTCCCTGCATATAAAGGTTGGCGCTGGGTTGTCACTGTTGCCAAGACTGACGAAGATTCAGATCCAACTATTTGCGATGTTGTAGTCCTACCTGGGCCTGATTCTTTACTTGCACCTCAATGGATTCCATATGTTGATCGTTTGCAACCTGGTGATGTCGGAGTCGGTGACATCGTTCCATCATCTCTTGAGGATGCGCGTTTGGTTCCGGGGTTTGCAGCGCTTCCCGGTGATGAAGATTTAGATGCAACACAAGTATGGGAACTTGGTTTAGGGCGCGCACGTGTGATGTCGATTGAAGGTCGCGACCAAGCGAGCAAACGTTGGTATGAAGGTGATCGTGGCCCAGAGAGTGCAATCGCCAAAGCTGCACCAAAACCCTGTTCCTCTTGTGGTTTCTTTATTCCAATTTCTGGTTCGCTGCGTGGCGCTTTCGGTGCATGCGCGAATGCAATCTCCCCTGAAGATGCACGCGTGGTTTCAGTTGACCACGGCTGCGGTGCTCACTCAGAGGCCACCCTTTAAGCCTGTTGCAGAGGCCTCTTTCAGAGAAATAATTCCGCTTCCCCCCACACCAAGGTTGAGATAAACTTGCCCCCTGCCCGCACCCCGCGGCCTACACGAGTTCAGTAGAGATTTCGAAGGAGCGTTCCCTAAATGCCTACAGGAAAAGTTAAATGGTTTAGCTTGGAAAAAGGCTTTGGGTTTATTGCATCCGATGAAGGTGAAGATGTTTATCTTGCCGCCACATCACTTCCTGAAGGTGTGACAACTGTAAAGCCTGGCACCAAACTTGAATTCGGAGTTGCTGACGGACGCCGCGGACCACAGGCATTATCGATTCGCATTATCGATGCGCCGCCATCCCTAGTTGCAAACAATCATGTCAACGCTGATGACTTGGCTGCAATGATCGAAGACACAATCAAGATTTTGGATAAAGTCGGAAATGGTCTTCGCCATGGACGCCATCCCTCACCTGTGGAAACTGAGCGACTTGGAAAAGTATTGCGTGGAATCGCTGGGCAGTTAGAAGCTTAAATACCGCTTCTGCGTGCTCGACGAATTGTGTAACGAATACCAGTCAGGCCCAAGACTGCGCCCATCGCACAAGTCCAGATAATTTTTGCATCTGTATTCATGGCCATCGCAATTACGCCAGCGACTAACCAGAGAACTGTTCCGATTGCGATGAGCGTTACTACCGATTTCACATTGCTTGCCATATGAAAATCCTATCGCAGCGCCCCATGATGCCTCAAAAGCATCGCTAAGAACCGATAAGGTGGAGCGCTAAGGAGTTGTGAGATGCGCATAGATGAGAATGGGAATTGGCGTTCTTTTCGTCATCGAAATTTCAGAATTCTCTTCGCCGCAAATGCTCTCTCAAATATTGGTTCTTGGGCCCAACGCATCGCACAGGATTGGCTCGTACTCGAACTTACTCACAGCGGATCATATTTAGGAGCAGTAACTGCGCTGCAATTCTTACCGACGCTACTCTTTAGTTTGCATGGTGGCGCACTCGCTGATCGTTTTAATAAGCGAAAAGTATTGATCTGGACGAATATTGGTGGCGGGGCCTCTGCACTCCTCTTAGGAATCTTGGTTACTAGCCACTCGGTAAAGTTGTGGCACGTATTTGTATTAGCTTTTGGCCTTGGCGCTTCGAGCGCACTTGATGCACCGGTACGTCAAGCTTTTACCGCCGAGGTTGTGGGGCGCCCGGATGTTGCTAATGCAGTGAGTTTGAACTCTGCCAATTTCAACGCCGGTCGACTTATCGGACCTGCTTTATCGGGGCTATCTATTGCTGCTTTTGGCACCGGTCCTTCATTCCTTTTAAACGGAGCCTCCTACCTCTTAGTCATCTATGCACTGACGAAGTTAAACCATGCTGAGTTTTTCGTAGACCCTAAGCAAGCGGTTGTAGGAAATATCCGTGAAGGAATTCGTTATGTGCGAGCTCGTCCGGACCTTTACGCCATCATGATTGTTGTTTTCTTTATGGCTACCTTCGGATTAAATTTTCAGATATTCAACGCGCTAATGGCGACACAAACTTTCCACCGCGGCCCGGCATCCTTTGGTTTACTCGGCACCACCTTGGCAGTTGGCTCTTTCAGCGGAGCGCTAATGTCGGCCAGGCTAGAACGTTTTAGACGAACAATGTTTGTGGTTTACGGAAGTCTTTGCTTTGGAACAGGTTTGATTATTCTTTCTGTGATGCCGACCTACACGACATATTCGCTCTTCTTGCCATTGTGTGGATTTGCAGCGCTCACAACAATGATTACCGCAAACTCACTGATGCAGATTAATTCTGACCCACTAATCCGTGGACGTGTGATGGGCTTTTATCTATTGGTCTTTATGGGAGGCGCACCCTTTGGTTCTCCATTTGTTGGAACGATGGGCGAGCATGTTGGTATCCGCCAAACCATTGCCATGGGTGGAATTATTACAATTCTTGCTGGACTATATGTCTTCTTTCGTCTTCGTCACAAAGTTGCAGTGCCAGTGGATTTCTCGATCGATGTAGTTCTACCGCCCACTTATGAAAATAAGAGCTAGCAAACCAATCAAAGTCACCAAGGTTATTAGCCTGCGAGTTTTGTATTTCATCCGGCTACAGAGCGCTTACGACATATTCGATTGAAGCGGTCAAGGCATCAATATCACTTGGCTCCACTGCAGGGAACATTCCGATACGTAATTGGTTTTCACCCAATTTGCGATATGGCTCGGTATCAACGATTCCATTTGCGCGCAGTGCCGCTGCAATCTTTGTAGCGTCAATTGCATCGTCGAAGTTAATTGTTCCGACAACGTTTGAACGCATTGCAGGGTCAGTAACAAAAGGAGTTGTGTAAGAGGTTTTCTCTGCCCAGTTATATAGACGTGAAGCAGAATCAGCGCTGCGACCAGCGGAGAACTTCATTCCGCCATTGTTGTTCATCCACTCAATCTGATCAGCAAGCAAGATAAGTGTGGCAACTGCTGGAGTGTTGTAGGTCTGATCAAGGCGCGAGTTTTCGATCGCAATAGTGAGATCAAAGAATGCCGGTACCCAACGTTTGCTCTCTTTAATCTGAGCAACGCGTTCGATTGCCGCTGGGCTCATGAGTGCGAGCCAGAGGCCGCCATCAGAGGCAAATGATTTCTGCGGTGCAAAGTAATAGGTATCAAATTCTTTTGCATCAACGGCTAAGCCACCGGCAGCACTTGTTGCATCGACCAAGACGAGAGCGCCTTCGATATCTGCTGGGCGCTTGATTGGGGCTGACACACCAGTGCTGGTTTCATTATGAGTGAGCGCATAAACATCGACACCGCTTTCAGCTACTGCAAAAGGATGTGTACCTGGCTCAGATTTGATGACAGTGGGGTCACCAAGAAATGGCGCTTCTTTTGCGGCTGCTGCGAACTTAGATGAAAATTCACCAAAAACTAGGTGCTGCGAGCGCTCATTAATCAATCCAAAAGTTGCGATATCCCAGAACGCAGTTGATCCACCATTGCCGAGAACAACTTCGTAACCTTTTGGTAATTCAAAGAGTGAGGCAAGGCCTGTGCGAACGCGATTGACAACATGCTTAACCGGTTTTTGTCGATGCGAAGTTCCGAGTATCGAAGCACCCGATGCTGAAAGTGCAGATAGCGCTTCTGGGCGAATCTTGGATGGACCACATCCGAAGCGTCCATCGGATGGCTTTAAGTTCTCTGGGATTTTAATATCGTTGCTCACGGGGCAGAGCCTACGGGTAGAAGCGACCTATCTGCCATTTAATTTCCGCAGAGCCATCTGTGATGATGCGCTCATAGCGCAGGCGATCGTGTAATCGCGAATGTCGGCCTTGCCAGAATTCAATCTCGTGTGGGAATACCCGATATCCGCCCCAATGTGGCGGAGTGGGAACTTCGCAACCTTCGGGCCATTTAGCGGCAGCTCCATCCCAACGCTCTTGCAACTCTTCACGAGATGCCAGTGGTGCAGATTGTCGGCTTGCCCAAGCACCGATTTTGCTCCCCCATGGCCTAGTTGCGAAATACTCCTCTGTCTCTTCTCGCGAGATTTGTTCGGCTTCTCCAACAATTATTAATTGTCTTTCCATTGCATACCAAGGAAAGAGAAGTGAAACCTTGGGTTGGGAATGTATCGCCAGCCCCTTGCGCGATTGGTAATTAGTAAAGAAGGTAAATCCGTTCCGAGAGATATCTTTCAAGAGGACGGTGCGAGCGGACATTGCTCCATCATGATTCACCGTGGAAAGAACCATGGCGTTAGGTTCGACAATCATGGGGTTATCGTGAGCCTGCGCCAACCATTGAGCGAAGGCGACAAAGGGATCATCGGGCAAAGCTTCAAGGCCGGCTTGCCCGTAGGAGCGGCGCATCGCGGCAATCTCTTCGCGGGTGAGTTCTCTTGCCATACCTGTATCTAACGTCACTTTCTCATAAAAGGCATCTTCCGCGTAAATGAGCGCTAGTAGGCGCATGATTGGTCGAAAGTTCGCCAAAGGTGGAGCAGAATTACTGTATCGCTATAAGGCATCAGATGATGCAGGACTAAGGAGACGGCCGTGAGTGACGATTTCAAACCAGGTCTTGAAGGTGTAATTGCTTTTGAGTCGGAAATTGCGGAGCCGGATAAAGAAGGTAGCGCACTGCGTTACCGCGGTGTTGATATCGAAGACCTCGTTGGTCGAGTCTCCTTTGGAAACGTATGGGGATTGTTAGTTGACGATGAATTTAATCCAGGACTTCCACCTGCAGAGCCATTTCCTTTGCCAGTGCACTCAGGAGATGTACGTGTAGATGTGCAATCTGCAATTGCAATGTTGGCACCAGCATGGGGATTTCGCCCGCTGCTAGATATTTCTGATGAAGAAGCTCGCAACAATTTGGCTCGCGCATCAGTCATGGTCTTGTCTTACGTTGCACAATCTGCTCGCGGTACATGGCAACCGATGATTCCTCAATCCGAAGTTGATAAAGCGCACACTGTTGTAGAGCGAATGATGATTCGCTGGCGCGGAGAACCAGATCCACTGCACGTTCGCGCGATTGATGCGTACTTTGTTTCAGCAGCAGAGCACGGCATGAATGCATCGACATTCACTGCTCGCGTCATTGCATCAACAGGTGCTGATGTTGCAGCTGCGCTATCAGGTGCAATTGGTGCGATGTCGGGTCCACTTCATGGTGGAGCACCTTCACGCGTTCTGCACATGATTGAAGAAGTTGAAAAGACTGAAGATGCTCGCGCATATGTAAAGGGCATCATGGATCGCGGCGAACGTTTAATGGGATTTGGACACCGCGTTTATCGCGCAGAAGATCCTCGCGCTCGCACTCTGCGCCGTACTGCAAAAGAACTTGGAGCGCCACGTTATGAAGTTGCACTCGCGCTTGAAAAGGCTGCACTCGCAGAGTTACACGAACGCCACCCAGAGCGCGTCCTAGAAACCAACGTTGAATTCTGGGCTGCGATCGTTCTGGACTTTGCTCAAGTACCGGGGCATCTATTTACTTCAATGTTTACAGCTGCTCGCACCGCTGGTTGGAGCGCCCATATCTTGGAACAAAAGCGCACAGGGCGCTTAGTTCGCCCCTCAGCTCGATACATCGGAAAAGGCCCTAGAAAGGCTGAAACCGTGGTGGGTTGGGACGATACCGTGGAGCAGTTGCACAAGTAATTTCAGTAATTTAGAGCCTTTATAACAATCCCGTAAAGGGGTGCCTGCCACTTCGTCGTGGCTTGACCTTTGCCTCCAAAGCGGTTGGAATAGCCCTGCTGACACCCTCGTGCAGCAAAACTATCCTGGAGGATTTAATGAATCGTAAGCGTCTGGGTCTGCTTGGTGTTGTCACCACTGCTGCTCTAGCAATTTCGGTAGCGCTAGTTCCATCTGCGTCTGCTGCCAAAACTATTCTTATTTGGGCTGATGACACTCGCGGTCCAGCACTTGCCAAACTTGTTGCAAGCATGAATGCAGCAGTTCCTGGCTACAACGTAGTCGTCAAGTCATTTGCTTCCTACGATGCACAAGCATCTGCATGGGATAAGGCAACTGCTGCAACTGGTCCAGATATCTACCTTCGCGACAAGGCACTTGCTACTGTCGGCGGAAAGTCCGGAAAGATTAAGCCACTTGCTATTAGTTCAACGGTTAAGGCTGCATTCTCGGCTTCAACTTGGGGCGCAGTGAGCTACAAGGGACGCGTTATGGGTATCCCAATTGATGCTGATACAACAGCCATGATCTACAACACTGACCTTGTTACCTCTGCACCAAAAACAGTACAAGAAATGTACGACTACTTCATCGCTCACAAGTCAACACTCACCAATGGTGTCTGTTCATTTAACGGCACATGGGGCGCACAGCCAGTTTTGACTGCACTTGGTGGCGGAGCATGGGCTTATACCAAGAAGGGCGCAGCTGATTTCAGCAAGGTTGCCTTTAACTCACCAACCTTCAAAGCCAATGCTAAGAAGTACCTATTGGGTGCCGATGGCAAGACCAATAACTTCTTCTCATATAACGGTTGCGATACAGCATTCAAGGCTGGCAAAGTTCCTTACGCACTCGTAGGTGCTTGGAACATGGACAGCATTCAAGCTGCAGGCATCAATTACAAGTGGGGTTCAATGCCTGGCACAACTGCTGGAACATTTGGTAACCAGTGGATGGGTCTTGGCGTTGCATACCTTTCTTCATATGTCATGAGCCACGGTACCTACACAGGTGCAATGCAACTCCTTACAAACTGGTTCGCATCAGAGGCTGGACAGCTTGCACTTGATAATGCACAAGCTGCTCCACGTCCATTGGCTCACTTAACTGCATCAGGGAAATTGACTGATAAAGATGCAGCCGGAATCGGTGCTTCTTCAGCTAATGCCGTTTCTCAATTAGGTGCTCTTGATGACAACACAGGCGGAAGCAACTGGTATGGCGTTTCAGATGACGCGCTATCTAAGTTGTTTGCAGGTAAGGGTGTTGATGCCTCACTAGATCCAGCGGCAGAAACCTTGGCTAAGAACTTTAGCCACTACGCAGCAAATAACTAATATCGCTGCATAGTAATAATGAAGTAGGGAGGTGTGCCGAGCAATCGGCACACCTCCCCATTATTTGAAGGTTATTGGTTCATCAGTTAACAAATGCGATGAAGAGGAATAAATGATTTATGCTTTAGTCGGACTTAGAGGATCGATTGCCTTACTCCTTAAGTTTGCAATCCTTGGGGCCACAGATGCTCTTTTAATTTGGATTATTTCCGTTGCCCTAGGCAAGAATTCAATCATTTTGGCAGTGGTTTTAATTGCCGCAACTGCCGCGCTCAACATCACATATTTAGTTAAAGGCGCGGTCCCGCTTAAATTTCTCATTGTCGGAATTCTCTTCTTTTCTATTTTTGTTGTTACGCCAACTGGTTACACAATCATCATGTCTGGCTTCAATTACAAGACCGGTAATGAGATTGACAAACCAAGTGCTATTGCAGGAGTCCTCGCAAATGGCTTGAGCACAGATGAATCGGGTACCGCCTATGACATGTTCTTAGGAAAGACTCCGAGTGGTCAATGGGCAGCAATTCTTGAAGATCAGGTTACCCACTCTGTGGTTTTCGCAACAACTGACGGTGTACAACCGATAGGCGAATCAGAGATCACTCGTAACAGTGATGGGATTATCACTGCGGCGAATGGGATTAAGCAGCTCTCTCAAGACGAACAAGCTACTGCTGACTCAGAAATCACTACCCTGCGGTTCCCTCTGGGAGATAATTATTTTGCTAGTCCACAAGGTGCAGAGGTTGCGCTGCGTATGACTCAGGTGATGAGCTACGACAAGACCTCTGACACCTTCACAAATAGCCAGACCGGTGAAGTCTTCGTAGACAATGGCAAAGGAAATTTTGCTAACAAAGCTGACCTCGCCCAAGTCCTTGACCCGGGCTGGAGATCTTTTTCTGCATTCGATAATTACAAGCAGTTGATAATGGATAAAAAAGTCAGAGACCCTTTCATAGGGGTGTTCGTTTGGACGATAGCTTTTGCTTTTCTTTCAGTGGGAACAACCTTTGCAGTCGGGATGCTCTTGGCGCTTGCGCTGCAAAATCAGTTGCGCTTCAGACGCTTTTATCGCGGCTTCTTGATTTTGCCATATGCAATCCCAAGCTTTATGTCGATCTTGATTTGGCGCGGATTATTTAACAAGGATTACGGTGCCATCAACCACCTTTTGCATACTCATATTGGATGGTTTGATGGTCCATGGACTGCCCGAGCTGCAGTGATCTTGGTTAACTTGTGGCTCGGATTTCCTTATATGTATCTCATCAGTAGTGGCGCTTTGCAATCAATTCCTTCCGAATTGGAGGAGGCAGCCTCAATTGATGGCGCAACTGGTAAGCAAGCATTTATTGCTGTGAAATTGCCGTTGCTAGTTCAGATCCTTGGGCCACTTCTGATTTCAAGTTTCGCCTTTAACTTCAATAACTTTAATATTATCTATCTGCTTACTGGTGGTGGTCCCACCGATGAAAGCACTGGTGCAATTGCCGGAGCAACGGACATTTTGATTTCTTATGCTTACAAGACTGCTTTCGGATCAACTTTCCAGAACCTTGGGCTATCTAGCGCCATATCGATGATGATGTTTTTCATCGTTGGAACTCTCTCCATGTACACGCTCAAGAAGTCAAGAGTTTTGGAGACGTTATGAGCAACACCGTTGGAGTTAGAAATCTTTGGCGCCATGTCCTTGCGCTGATTCTCGTATTCTTCACTGCATTTCCCATATATGTAGTCATTATGACTTCATTAGACCCAACTGGCGGCATCGCCTCAGATAGCTGGCTTCCTGTTAAGTTCAGTTTCAGCAATTACACCAAACTCTTCACCGACCCGAGAATTCCTTACCTTTCATGGATGCGAAATTCATTAATTATCGCTTCAGCTACTGCTGTGACTTCAGTGATGATTGGTGCTGCCTCAGCCTTCGCTTTTAGTCGTATGCGATTTAAGGGTCGCAAGATTGGTCTGCAGGCACTTTTACTTGTGCAAGTTTTTCCTTCATTCCTTTCTCTCTCAGCTATTTATGTGATCATGGAACGCATCTATCTAGTAGTGCCTGCGCTGGGGCTTGGAAGCATCTGGGGTCTTTACCTGATTTATATAGGTGGAGCAATGGGAATAAATGCCTGGTTACTTAAGGGATTTCTTGACACCATCCCGATGGAGCTAGATGAATCAGCTCGTATTGATGGCGCATCAGTGCCACAAATTTATTGGTTAATTTTCTTCCCATTGGCATCACCAGTATTGGCAGTTACTGCCGTACTTTCCTTTATTGGAACTTTTAATGAGTTTGTTCTCGCAAGTTTGTTCTTACAAGATGTCGATAAGCGCACCGTTGCTGTTGGCCTTCAACAATTCGTCGGTGGTCAATATGAGCAGGTATGGGGGCCATTTGCTGCGGGTTCAATCATCGCCTCTATCCCACTTGTCATTATCTTCCTATCGATGCAGCGTTACATTATTGGTGGCTTGACTGCCGGTGCTATCAAAGGATGAAACAGGCATCACCACTTCCACACCATGACGGAAGCGAACTTTATGTCAGCAACTCTGCACCCAAGATCGGTGACAAAGTAGAGTTAAAGATTCGGGTGCCCACAGGCGATAATCCTTTGGCAGTGCATGTCAGGCTCTTTCACGATGGCGAACCACGTACATTTGCTTTAAAAAAGGGCGCGTCCACAAAAATAGAAACATGGTGGAGTGCAAAGGTTGAAATTCTCAACCCCGTTACCCACTACCGCTTCATGTTGGTGGATAAAGGTTCCTACCGTTGGCTCAATGGCGAAGGTGTCTTTAAGCATGATGTTGTTGACCGCGAAGATTTCCAGATCATTGCAAAACCTGCTTATCCGGAATGGATTAAGAGTGCAGTTTTTTATCAAATCTTTCCTGATCGTTTCGCTTCCTCTGGCGAAAAACGTCCGTTACCGGCTTGGGCAGTCCCACGCGAATGGAATACGTTGCCTGCAGGTCGAAGCAAAGTTACAGGACAAGAATTTTATGGCGGAGACTTTGCAGGCGTAGCTGAGCAATTGGGACACCTAGAGTCTTTAGGCGTTAACGCAATCTATTTCACTCCATATTTTCCTGCACGCAGTACTCACCGCTATGACGCGACGAGCTTTGATGAAGCAGATCCACTACTCGGGGGCAATAAAGGTTTTATTGAATTTGCAAATACTGCACACGCGCATGGCTTTCGCATCATGGGAGATTTAACATCCAACCACTGTGGTGCTGGACATGACTGGCTTCAGAAGGCGCTCAAGAAGAGTCGTTCACCCGAACGAGAATTCTTCTACTGGGATAAATCAGTAGATCATGGATATGTGGGCTGGTGGGGATTGGCTTCTCTGCCAAAGTTGAATTACAACTCACAGTTGTTGCGCGAAAAGATGTATGCGGGCGCTAACTCAATTGTGAAGAAGTGGTTAAAGCCTCCATTTAACGCTGATGGTTGGCGTATCGATGTGGGCAATATGACTGGTCGCTATCGCGACGAGGATCTCAATCAAGAGGTGGCTCGCGGGATTCGCAAGGCAATGGATGAAGTTAATCCTGATGCTTGGTTAGTTGCCGAAAACGCTGATCATGCGCCAAGTGATTTAGATGGTTTTGGTTGGCATGGAACGATGAATTACGTGGGCTTTGCTCGCCCCCTCTGGAGTTGGCTGAGCAAGTCGGCAGACTTTGCGGATAATTTCTTAGGGCTCCCTTCAAAGATTCCATCTTTTAGTGGTGAAGGCGCGGTCACAATGTTGCGCTCCTTTAGCGCGGGTATTCCTTGGCGCTCATTTACTGCCAGCATGCTCTTGCTTGATTCTCATGACACAGCTCGCTTTAGAAATGTCGTGGGCAAAGATCGCGAACGCCATCTTGCAGGCGCGACAGCACTTTTAACTTATCCAGGAGTTCCTTCAATTTTTGCTGGAGATGAAATCGGTCTAGAAGGGGAATGGGGCGAAGATGCTCGCCGCACAATCAATTGGGAAGAGCGCAAAGGTTGGGATCAGATTCTATTTGCTGGCTTTAAGGAACTTATCGCTCTCCGAAAGAAATCTCATGCACTTACCCATGGTGGTCTGCGCTGGGTAAAGGTCACGGCAGATTCCATTTGTTATCTCCGTGAATCTAAAAAGGAATCCGTCGTGGTTTACATTTCGCGCAAAGGCGGAAAGCACAGCGTTGACCTAAAGCCTTACGGATACTCTGTGGCAGCAACTCTGTATGGCGCGCAGGCTAAGGGCGCTGTTATTTCATTTTCTTCCAAGGGAGCGACAAGCGGTATCTGGCGCGTAAAGTGAGAATCTTTCGGCCGATCATAATTTCAGCGCTATCGCTATCGATTTTGGTAGGAACTCTTGCAAGTACACACGCCGATGGTCTCCCTGCGTTGGCAAAACCGGTGGCACGAGGCCCCCAAAGCGATGAATCAGTTTACTTTGTTATGACCGATCGCTTTGCAAACGGGGATACAAGTAATGATCAAGCTGGCTTAACTGGCGATAGATATTCCACCGGTTTTGATCCCACCGATATTGGATGGTGGCACGGTGGAGATTTCACTGGTCTAACCGCACATCTTGATTACATCAAGGCGATGGGGTTCACGGCTATTTGGATAACTCCACCCGTGAAACAACAGTATGTGCAAGGAAGTTCTGGGGCGTACCACGGCTATTGGGGGGTTGATTTCACCACTGTTGATCCGCATTTAGGAACTGAAGCTGAGTTTAAGAACTTTGTAGATCATGCCCACACCCTTGGACTCAAAGTAATTCTCGATGTTGTTGCCAACCACACCGCCGATGTCATCAAATATAAAGTTGGTAAAGCATTTCCGTATATCCCCGAAGAGTTAGCAACGATTAAGAAGCCTGCCTGGCTTAATGACATTAATAATTACCACAATCTCGGGGATTCAACTTTTTCCGGAGATAGCGTCCTGAATGGTGATTTTTATGGCCTCGATGACCTCTTTACCGAAAAACCCGCAGTGGTACAGGGCTGGACTCAAGTCTGGTCCGATTGGATTACAAAGTTTGGTATCGATGGACTGCGTATCGACACTTTCAAACACGTAGATCCTGCATTTTGGAAAGCAGTACTCCCTAAAGTATTAGCAGTGGCCGCAAAAGCTGGCAAGGTTGATTTTCCTATATTTGGCGAAGCATCAGATGTTGATGTAGCAACCCTTGCAACATATGTCTCTGAGCATCAAACCCCTAGCGTTTTAGATTTTGCTTTCCAGCAGAACGTTGCGATGTTTGCTAATGGTGGTGATAGTTCAAGCTTGTTGGCACTTTTCAATGATGATGATGCATATACGACTAGCACAACTAGCGCTTATGGTTTGGCTACCTTTTTAGGTAACCACGACATGGGTCGTACGGGAATGATCCTTTCCCAGTACGGAAGCGATGCTGAAATTCTAGAAAAATCAAAGTTGGCCAATGCACTTCTCTTCTTGCTGCGCGGTGGTCCAATTCTGTATTACGGTGATGAGATTGGCATGGCTGGTTCTGGCGGAGATAAATCGGCGCGCCAAGATATGTTTGCTACACAGGTTCCTGAATGGCAGAGTGAAACACGTATCGGCGGATCGCCAATCGGTACAGCAAGTGGATTTGATACTCCGAACCCACTTAGGGATGAAATTACTCAACTTCAATCGGTGATTGCTGGCAACCCAGCTTTGCGCTCTGGGACTCAACAGAGTCGCTATGCCAAGAAAAGTACTTATGTGGCAACTAGATTTGCTGGTAACCAGGAATACATCATCGCTTTTAACTCCGGGGATGTATCTGAGCAATCGATTTTTACAGTGGGAACGCCATCTGCAGAGTGGAGTGTTATTGCAGGTGCGGGAGTGCAGAAAACCACAGGAACAAGCGTTACCTTAACCCTGGCCCCTCGCTCATATGTTGTATTTAAAGCAGGCAAGAAATTTGTCCCTCAAAGTAAATTATCTATCACTCTCAAGCCCCCTGCCGTTGATTACCTCATGCAACGTTGGGTCGGTCTATCGGCAACTGTTTTAGGAAACGACTACACAGAAGTTACCTTTGCTGCCCGAAAAGTAGGGGGCGCTTGGAAAGTTATTGGCACGAGCGATCGCCGAACTGTTGCAGCCGCTCAGACAAAGGGCGGTTTATACCGGGTCTTTTTGCACCCAGCTGATTACAAAATTGGCACCAAGATTGAAGTTGTTGCTATCGCCAAGAACGCGGCCGGTATTCGAGTTGCTTCGAAAATTCTTAAATACGAAGTTAGATAGTTAAAGACCGCTGAGCCAGAATGTCATTGGTTGGTCTAGATACTTAGCCCACGAACGTTCGTTATGTCCAGATTTTTTATATACGTGAGTGTGAAATTCGCGCCCTAAGCGCCATCCGAGTTGTGACATCTTCTCATCTGCATATTTTTGGAATGGCGCGTAATCAGCATCTAATCCTTTGTCACCGTGGCTCATCCAAACTTTATGTCGCCCTGGTTTTGGCAGCGGATCAAGGAGCGCATCAACAAGTGGATTGCCCCCAATTGGCCAATGAGTTGATAGGGCAAGTGCTGTTGTAAAGAAATCAGGGCGCTTACCTAATGCATAAAGTGATGCCAGGCCACCCATACTCGAACCGATGATTGCAGTATCTAAAGATGGTAAATCCAAACCCAACGATTGAGTAATTGTTGGCGCAATCTCGTCAGTAATTTGCGAGAGATATGCGTTTCCAGCTAGATCCTCCTTTTTCATATCTCCCGAGATTTTCGCAAGCACTTGCACTGTGGTCTGGAAAGGATCTTGTGGGGATAAATCTTTAGCGCGACCCCAAGGATTTTCTGGGGTAGAGCTATGAAATACGCCGATAATTGCTGGGGGAGCAATTCCAAGTTTTTCGCTCACGCGAAGCGCAGATTGTGCCATTTCCCAAGTCTTTAGATGGGTAGCGGTTCTGCGGTCAAAAACATTTTGCCCATCGTGAGCGATGAGTAAATGACCTGTGGGTTGATATGGGCTCCAGTAATCAACGATTCGCCCATTGAAATTTACGCGTTGAACTAACCCCGGAACGCCCCTAATTTGAAAGCGCTTGATCTCATTCATAGTGCTTTAATCATGCCATGAAACGGAGAGCGATTTTCTGGTTTCGGCGTGACTTACGTCTTGCTGATAACCCAGCCTTGCTTGCAGCAATTGCAGAGTCCGAAGAAATAATCCCGCTCTTCATCATGGATGATGCCGTCGCTCACAGAGCTGGCGATCATCGCCGTGCATATCTTGCTGATTCTTTGCGAGCTTTAGATAAATCTCTTAACGGAACTCTTCATGTGATTAGTGGCAATCCTGTCGAAGTTCTTACTGAGTTAATCGCTCGCTATCAAGTTGAGAGCGTTCATTGCGCCGCTGAATATGCGCCATACGGTGTCTTTCGCGAGAAAGAAATAGAAACTCATGGAATTGTTTTAACCAAAACTGGAAGCCCATATGCAGTTGCACCTGGCCGCGTCAGGAAAAGTGATGAAACCCCTTACCGTGTCTACACGCCGTTTTTTAAAATGTGGGCTGCACATGGGTGGCGTACGCCAGTTGCGCCACCTAAGAAGATTAATTCAGTGACACCAGAGAAAGCAGATCGACAATTTCCAGATTGGAAAGTTCCAGATGGCGTGGTCTTACAACCTGCCGGCGAAGAAGCAGCGCTGAAACGTTGGAAATCATTTCAATTAAATGAGCTTGAAGATTACGACCAGCAGAGAAATCTTGCAGGCATTGATGGAACCAGCAAAATGAGTGCGCATTTACGCTGGGGCGAAATTCATCCACGCACTCTATTAGCGGGGTTAGGCAATAGCACCGGAGAGCAAACATTCAGGAAAGAAATCGCTTGGCGCGAATTCTATGCAGATGTACTGCACCACAATCCTCATACATCTCGCGATTATTATGCGCCCCGCTTTGCGAATATGCGCTATGACAAGCCGGGTGAAAAGTTCAAAGCCTGGTGTGAAGGCAGAACTGGGTTCCCATTTGTAGATGCTGCGATGCGTCAATTGGTACAAGAGGGATGGATGCATAATCGCACTCGTATGGTGGTTGCCTCCTTCTTGGTTAAAGATCTGCATATCGAATGGCAACATGGAGCCAATTACTTTATGAAATACCTTATCGACAACGATATAGCTTCAAACTCCCATGGTTGGCAGTGGACGGCTGGATGCGGCACCGATGCATCACCGTATTACAGGATTTTTAATCCCATCGAACAGGGCAAACGTTTTGATGAAGAGGGACTGTATATTAAAAAATACATTCCTGAATTAGGCCATTTGTCTGCTGACCAACTCCACGAACCCTGGTTAGCGCCCGAAGGCTATGCCCATGGCTATCCCAAGCGAGTTGTTGATCACGCAGTTGAGCGATTGGAATCCTTAGCTCGATTAGCTGAAATCAAGAACGCTACCTGAGTAGACCCCAAGATTTTCTCGTTTTGCTTGATACATAGCAAGATCGGCCCGACGCAAGAGATCACCTTTCGAGTCAATTTGGATGTGACCGATGCTGACTCCCACGCGGATTGCATGTCCAAAAATAGGGAAGGGATAACTTAGCGTCGCACGGAGTGCGCGGGCAATTTCAATTGTACTTTCGGAATTTCCACGCACAATGACAGCGAATTCATCGCCACCCAACCGAGCAAGGATTGAACCTTCTGGAAGTGCGCGCATGAAGCGTTGTGAAATCTCTTTCAATAATCGATCTCCAGTAGCATGACCATGTTCATCATTTATAGGCTTAAATGAGTCAAGATCTAAAAGTAAGAGTGCGCCAACTTCCTTTGCCTTAGTAAAAGCATTCAAATGGGCCATAAATTGGCGACGATTAGGAATACCCGTCAGCTCATCAGTTCGTGCCATCATCCTTTCTTCGCCGATACTCGTTGTCTGAACGAGTGCAATGACCATGCGCAATAGGGAAAGGAGAAGTGTTGCGATAATTGGAATGCGTGCATATGTGGGGATAAGTTGAGTATGCAGCGACGAAACTGCCAGCAAGGTAGCTGAAGAGAATATCGCCAGCGTAATCAAGAGAGAGTAGATGTTGCTTGCAATTTTCCTATCTTTTACTTTATGACGCACCCCTTCAAACAAAATGAGAAAGGAGAGTAACCAGCCATCATCGGCGATGGATCCGAATTGATAGGAACCGTTGATCTCCTTCCAGATAAAGAGAAAATCAAAGAGTACAAATAGCACGATTGCTAAAGAAATGAGGTTATTCCTAAGAGAATTGGCCGATAGTAGGGCAAGTGCGAGGGCGACGGATAAGAGCAGATAATCCGCGATCGGAGAGATTGATTGTGCCCATCCTTGCAGCCCCGAAGTTCTTATTGCCGGTAGAAGCTTGGTAAGACCAAATGATAGCGAGAGTGAGAAAAGCCCAAGGGCAACAATTACGCCATCGAGAATATATGTCGCATTACGATTTATCGGCGGAATAAGAAGAAGGCCAAGTGTGAATAAGAATAGTAAATAGAAGAGTATGTATACCGCCGTTATTGCGCTATTGGTATATTCCGGGAGAGATATAAATTGTGTGAGAGTTGAAAGTGCCGACGCTAAAGTCCAGAGCGCCAACGTCGAAATGATCCAAAGTTTTCCGCTAAATCGTTGCGAGAGCGCAACTACGATTATGAGTGAGATGGGAACTACGCAGTAGGCAACGAGATCTATCGCAATCGAAGTTGATGAGATAAAAACTTTGCAAAGCAGATGACAAAGTAAGAGGCTTGGCGCTATGAGGCGCAGGAATTTATCTCGACCCACACCTCAGATTTAATCAACTTTCCCTACCTATTAAATAGGGCTAGCCATAGCCTAAAGTTTTATAGGCCCTTCATGCAGATCATCGCGCGACCTTGTAGGGATTGGCCAAGCCCTGTCTTAAGGGCGGCGATATCACTCGATGCTTTTGTCTTCTTAGAAAGAAGGGTCGTATTAAGTTTGACAACTTTATCTGTGGCAATCTTTATTGCGCTCTTAGCGCTTTGAAGTTTTAGTAACGCTTGATTGTACTTATTAACCGAAGCCAAATTCTTAGCAGCATTCGCGCGGTCATTTGCTAATACATCGCGCTCAGCCGTGAATTTTGTAATCATGTCCTCAAACTCTTTGATCTTGACGTTGTTGGCAGCGATGGTTGCTAAGTATTCCGCAGATTGCGTATCAAGATCTGCCAGTGTGGCTGGTAATTTAGCTGCATAGAGCTCATAACTTGTTTTCGCATTTGCGTACGATGTAACCGCCTTGAGGCATTGAGTGGAAAGCCAGAGTAACTTGGCACCCTTAACTTGAAGATTCGCTGCGGACACATAATTGACCGATGAACCCGTGCCCAATTTCAGAGCAGGTACACACTTGTAACCGAAGCCAGAGACGATTTTCGTGGCATTAGCTTTGGTACATACCGCACCGTTGTTAACAGCGACGGCAGCGCTTGCACTAGGAGAGATCACCGTTCCGGTGATGAAGAGAGCAATAATCGATGCAGTAAACACCTTGCGAAACATGATGACCTCCATAGTTGATGGCCCAATGATACCTAGAGGACTCTTATCTGACGGGTAGAAAAGCGCCTACGGGCTAGGAATTCACTGTGAATCTAGCCGAGCACCCTCTATTTACGACGTTGTCTGACTCGTACGTTCATTCCTAGTTTGCGGACAAGGGTTCTGGGACCGTATCGGGAAACTGTTGAAAGAATTTTGTACTGCCAACCGGGGACGGAAAGGGCAAACCCTGCAAGGGCATCACTCCACGCTTTCTTCACTAAGAATTCCGAGGATAGCCACATGAACTTAGGCAGACCCTTCATCGACATCTTCCCGCGTTCGTGAAATTCAGTACGGGTAAATCCAGGACAGAGAGCCATTACCGTCACTTCGGTATTCGAAAGTTCGGTATGTATCGATTCGGATAGTACGGTCAGGTAAGACTTCGCTGCGCTATATGTACCCCCTGCAATCCATCCAGCAACTGAGGAAACGTTAATAACGATCCCGGAATTTCGCGATTTCATTACTGGCAGCACTGCGTGCATCAATCGCATGGGAGCGGTTACGAGAACATCAAGAAGTTGCTGTTCGTCTTTGATATTGCTTGTTGTAAAACTCGATTTAATCCCGAAGCCCGCGTTGTTAATGAGAACATCTACAGGATTTTCTTGATCTAGCAGGCGTGCTTCAACTTTTCTCAGGTCAGCAGATACAGTCAAATCTGCACGCAATACTTCGCACGTGATACCAAATTTGCTAGTCAGAATTGCGGCACTTTGCGTAAGTCTTTCCTCGTCTCGTGCAACGAGTATGAGGTCATAGTTTTCGCTAGCTAAGAGATCGGCAAAACCTGCACCGATCCCAGCGCTTGCCCCCGTGATTAGTGCGACTTTGCTCATTGCTCCGCTCCTTTTCTTTTCATCTTTCCTCTACACTTGAATTATGGTGCTCACAGTCGATGTTGGACAATCAGGCGCACGGTTGCGCTGGAGCGATGGTGAGCATATTTCTACTCGTGCAAAGCGAGCGGCGGAAACTCCAGTGGAAGCGCTTCGAGATATTTTCGATGAAGCGATAAAGGCGCATGGGGTTCGTACGCATGACGTTGTTGCGCTAAGCCTGACAGGGTTTTATGGCATCGTTCCAGATCCAACTCCCTACGGGTTGCTCGTTCAAGAACTCTTCGGCGCGCATGCCGCTGCCGTGATGGATGATGGACTTGCAGGTTTTGTCGGTGCACTCGGCGGAGAAGATGGCGTCGCACTTTCAGTCGGAAGTGGAGTCGTTGCAATTGGCGGCCGGCAAGGCAAATTCGCACATGCAGATGGACTTGGCCACATTGCAGGCGATGAAGGTGGCGGTTTTTGGCTAGGAAAAAATGGTTTAGCAAGGGCGTTAGCAACGCGTCAAGGACGAGAAAGTGATTCCGAACTCCTAAATTTTCTCAAAGAAGAGGTCCAACTCTTTGATAAGTTGGAGAGCAAGACAGGAGCCGAGGCTCAAACTCTTTGCATCTTCTCTTCGCGCAGAGTATTAGAGGCCGCAGAGGAAAACATTGCAAGTGCGGTCACAATTCGCGATCAAGGGGCTGAAAAATTAGCAAAATCTGTTGCAGCGGCGTGGATAGGCGCCGGTGGCATGAAAAATGAAGGACTGGCTCTCGCACTACTTGGTGGAAATATTAAAAATCGAGGTTACGAAGAATCGATTCGTAGAAGAGTTACAGCGCTACTTCCACAAGTCCGCTTAGTTACCCCTACTGGAAGTCAATTGGATGGCGCATATTCTGTAACAAGGTTAATGCAGGAAGATGTTCTGCCTTTACTTCGTTGGTGGCGCCACTCGTAGAAAAGCTGGTGCATTCGCTGGAACAACCGGTGAGCGCGGCACCACCTGTGCAACCTTCTTATAGTTGCCACCTTGAGTTGGTCGTAAATCTTCGTCACCTAGATTTGGCCACATAGAGAGTGCGCGCTCTGCTTGAGCGGTGATTGTTAAGGATGGATTGACGCCAAGATTTGCAGTAATTGTCGAGCCGTCAACAATGTGAAGAGTTGGATAGTTCCAGACGCGGTGATAAGGATCAATAACGCCTTCTTTTTCTGAAGAGCCGATGACACAACCACCTACAAAGTGTGCAGTAAATGGAGCATTGATGAGGTCGCCAATATTCCCGCCTGCGATACCACCATAGTTTTGGGCAATCTTGCGCACCGTTTCATTTGCGGCAGGAATCCACGTGGCATTGGGATGCTCTGAGTCATTAGTTGAAGTTAAACGCCAACCAAGAATTCCACGTTTAACCTTTACCGAGATTGACGAATTAACGTTCTGCATGACAAGTGCAATGACTGTTCTTTCGCTCCATTTGCGCACGTTAAAGAATTGAGGCAAGAGAGAAGGTTTACGAATAACCATTGAAATCCATTGTCGCCTACGATCTTTAGCGGAAGAGCCATCAGTCATAATCGTCTGTAATAGGCCCATTGCGTTGCTGCCTTTGCCGTACCGCACGGGTTCTACGTGGGTATGTTCATCTGGATAGAAAGATGATGTGATTGCCGAACCAGTGCTGAAATCGATATCTGTGTTAGGCATAATCGCGCCGACGAGTGACTCACTGTTTGTACGAGATAGTTCACCTAGCTGATTTGATAACCGAGATAGTTTCCCTGTGGCTTTTAGGCGATGCAAAAGCTTCTGGGTGTTAAAAGTGCCAGCAGCGACAATTACCTGTCTTGCCGTGAAGACTTTCGTGCGGGTAGCAAAAGGTCCAGTTCTTTTTGCACTCACCTTCCAACTGCCATCGGCAAGTTCTTCGATGGTTTCGACAGTTGTGAGCGGGAAAACTTTCGCACCAAATTTTTCGGCAAGACCAAGATAGTTTTTAGGCAGAGTGTTCTTTGCATTATGGCGACAGCCAGTCATGCAGCCTCCGCACTGCATACACCCTTCGCGATCGGGGCCGACTCCACCAAAGAAAGGATCGGCAACTTTTTCTCCGGGGCTCTTACCGAAATGTATTCCGAGTGGCGCCATAGTGAATGTATGACCTACACCCATTGCTTCAGCCGCTTCTTGCATCGCTTTATCGCTCGGGGAGTAATAAGGGTTGATTGTTACACCCAACATCCGACGTGCTTGGTCATACCAAGGTTCAAGTTCAGATTTCCAGTCAGTGATATCGCGCCAATGTTCATCGTTAAAGTATTCGTCCCCTGGCTGATACAAAGTGTTGGCGTAGACCAGAGATCCACCACCAACTCCTGCACCAGCAAGAACGAGAACATCGGGCAGAACATGAATGCGTTGAATTCCGAAGAGACCCAACTTAGGAGCAAAGAGGAATTTACGTAATCGCCACGAAGTTTTGGGGAAGTCCGAGTCGGCAAAGCGCCGTCCTGCTTCCAGGACAGCAACCTTGTAACCTTTTTCGACTAAGCGCAGCGCAGAAACAGAACCACCAAAACCAGAGCCGATGATGACAACGTCATAATCTGGCTTCATGGTTTATATCTCGATTCCGCTCGTATCTTCATCCCTTATTGTCCAACTTGTTCCGTAGGATTCAAGCAGGTCAAGGAATGGCTTTGAATCAAACCATTCAGGTCCATTCACGCCCTCTGGCTGCCAAATTCCTTTATGAATCAACTCCATCGCAATAACTGGGTTAACAGCGGTCTGCCACACGACCGCTTGATCACCATATTCGGCCATTGACCAAGAGTTATCGACGACGTTGTAGATGTAACAGGCATAAGGCTTACCCGCTTTATCGAGTCCCTTCACCAGTGCACCCGCACAAGTTTTGCCGCGCATACGTTCGCCAAGAGTTGCAGGGTCAGGTAAGGATGCCGCTAACAAATCACGTGGCGATACAGAGACACCTTGAACATCTACATGTTCTTTGCGATCCATACCCAACATGTGAATAGTTTTCAGAGTGGTAATAAATTGAGCTCCAAGGCCATATTTAAAATTAACCTTCTTGGCATCAACTTTCTGAGGAATCAGAACCACTTCCTCATGCTCTACGTTGACGCATTCAACGGGACCGATTCCTTCAGGGAAATCAAATATCTCGATTTCACTAAATGGTTCCGTCGTAAACCAACCACGGCCATCTTCCCAAACCAATGGTGGATTTAAACATTCTTCAATCGTGGTCCAGATAGAAAATGAAGGCGCAAAGTTATGTCCCTCAACAGTTAAATTAGATCCGTCTAAAATTGTTATCGAGTCGAGGCGACTAAAGAGATAATCGGATGCATAACGCGCAAATACATCGCTCATACCCGGTTCGATGCCCATACCAACGAGCGCATAGATGCCTCGCTCAGACCAGTTCCAATCACGAGCAAACTGCTCATCACCCAGTTTCACGCCCGTTTCTGTATTGGGATAATGCGGGTGGGGACGCGATAGCGACATCGCCATATCGATGTAATTAGTGTTTTCGATTTCACATGCCAAGAAAATTGGCATAACAAATCGTGGATCGACAGCGTTAATAACGACGTCGGGGTCTGCCTTCCGGATGAGTTCCCGAATATCTTCTAATTCAGCTGCATTAACTTGCGCAGCTGAAAAACGTGAATCTTTGACTCGGGTGACGGCTTCTTCAGCACGGGACAGATTTCGGTCGGCGATTACCATGGAAGTGATAAATGGTTTTCGAGACGCGATATTTGCGATTGCTCTGCCAACGCCACCCGCGCCTATTACCAGCGCTTTCATTGTTGGCCTTTCATGTAGGAAATACTTGGTTTTGCTCTTAACCCTAGGCTAGCCATTAAGTAAGAATCTGCCAATATTGCGCTGTACCCTTACCTATGTTTTAACGCATAAATGCGTTTGTCCCCGTAGCTCAGTGGATAGAGCAACCGCCTCCTAAGCGGTAGGTCGCAGGTTCAACTCCCGCCGGGGACACCACTCATTAATAGCTAAGTTATTAATAATTAAGTTCTAGATGAAATTACCTGAGCAAAGTATGCATCTGCATCTTTCTCAAAGGCAGACTCATCGAACCCATATGCCGCTTTAAATACTGAAGCGGTATCTGTTCCGGGCGTTCGAACCATTTGGAATAGAGAATCTATTGACGCCATTTTCCAGACTAGATATTCCGCGGCAAAGTAACCTTTTGTATACTCGCATGCATGGGAGTAACTACCTTGGCCCGTCATCTGGGATAACGGAACTCTTAAACATCCAGTATCAATATTTCTTGCATATAGATCATGGATTTCTTTGTACGAGAGCTTGTTGTCATAAGAATACGAAAGTACCTTGAAGAATTCAGCACCACCTTCACGTAACCAAGCAGGTTGATAGTTCCAGTAGTCGGAATTTTTAGCAGCAATTCCGAACTCCTCCTGTGCCACATGTCCAATTTCGTGAGGGATGTTTGCCGTGATTCCAAACTTGCTCATTTCGCCACTATAGTTTTTTCAACTCCATCGTATCCCCAGTTATTTGCAAACCAGAGTAGATCTGCGTAGATAATTCCACCACCACAAGAGCCACCGCCAGAGTTGGAGTGGCAAAAATCTGGAGTAAATTGATTTCGATAATCTGGACCCCAGGAGATGTAGATATTCAACTTATTTGTTGGCGTGACGCCTAAGACTTTTAGAAGCCTTAAAGCCATAGTCAGGCTCGCTACCGAATCCTTACTCCACTGTGAATCAGCGAGTAAAGGATCAATATGTATTTCAGCTAAATCAGTCAAGGCGCTGAAATCAGCAGCTTGTAATTTTGCAGAAATAGGCATCAAGAGATCTTCAATGAGTAGAACTTGAGGAAGGGTTGTTGGCTCCGGTGTCGTTGTTGGCGTTGGCTCCGGTGTCGTTGTTGGCGTTGCCTTCGGCGTTGGTGTTGCCTTCTTTACCCAGATTAATTTCTTACCGCTTTTCTGGCAGATATATTTAAATGATTTAATCGTCACGATTTTGCCAGCTTTAGGGCAGATGCCAGAGGCTTTGTTTACTGCAGAACTTGTACTCATTTGTGATGCAAGGGTGAGTACGAGAAGACTGGCAAGAAGGATTCTTAAGGGGCGGTGACTAGGTTGCACAGATTCCCCTGTCTGGTGATTTCGAGATATTCTAAGGTTTCTCGAAAGACAACCATATGGGGATAGCCCTGTTACTGAAAAATAACCGTCCTATCGCCAACAATAAAGATTCTGTCTTCAGCAAAAAGTTTGACAGCGCGCGCAAGGACTCTGCGTTCGATATCACGACCTAAGGCGATCAATTCATCTGGGGATGATGCATGAGTGACGTGAGCAACGTCTTGCTCAATGATTGGACCTTCGTCTAAATCACCGGTCACGAAGTGTGCGGTTGCGCCGATGATCTTTACTCCACGAGCATGTGCTTGGTGATAAGGCTTGGCGCCCTTAAATCCGGGTAAGAATGAATGGTGAATGTTGATGATCTTTCCGGGCATTAAATCGCAGAAATCCTGCGAGAGTATTTGCATGTAACGAGCAAGGACGACGAAATCGATTTTTAGCTTCGCGATTTCTTCGCGTACGAGATTCTCATTTCCTTGCGTATTTTCAAAGGTAACGCCATGGGATTCAACGAGCTGGCGCAAATCCTCGTGATTAGACATCACAAGTGGGATCTCAATCGGCAGCTCTTCAAGTTCTAGCAAGTAGAGCAGATCTCTTAGGCAGTGACTTTCTTTGGTGACCATAACTAGTGCACGCCTTTTTTCGTGTGCTTTGCGCACATGCAGAGTTGGCGAAAATCCTGAAAGTTCTGAGTGCAGAATCTTCCGTGCGCTCTCTGCAGTGTCATTGGTTTCGAACTTTGTCCTCATGACAAAGGTTTCAGTAACAGGATCTGTGAACTGCTGATTTTCAATGATATTGCCCTGGCATTTGAGGATCGCCGTGGTCATCGCATGCACAATCCCCGGTTGATCGGAGCATTGAAGCGTGACGATGATTTCCATAGCCAAAGGGTAACCCGAGCTAGTGTGAAAGAGTAAATCTCTTCAAGGACTTAGGCGCCCACCAGTTCTTCTCGCCAAATAGACGCATTAGCGCGGGCACTAATAAGGCGCGAATCAATGTCGCATCAAGGAGCACGGCAAAAGAAACGCCGAATCCCATTAACTTTATTGAAGTGATTCCACTCAGAACAAAGGTGCCGAAGACGACAGCAAGCAAACCTGCCGCGGCAGTGATGATTCGGGCTGATCTCTGGAGACCTGTTGCAACCGATTCCATATTGGATTTACCAGCAAGGTGTTCTTCACGAATACGAGAAAGCAAAAATATTTCATAATCCATCGATAGCCCAAAGACAACTACGGCAATCAAAATTGTTGTACCGGTATCAAGGGTTCCGGTCTGCGTGAAATCGCCGACGAGCCATTTGAGATGGCCGTCAATAAAGACCCAACTTAATATGCCTAAAGTTGCTCCGAGAGAGAGTCCATTTAATACCACCGCTTTGAGCGGCAGAAGTATTGAACCGGTGAAAACAAATATTAGGATTAAGACTGAAAGAGCGATCCAACCTAAAGCCCAGGGCAGAGTATGTGCAATTCCATCCTGCGAATCGGTGAAGTCTGCAGCAGGTCCGCCAACAAGAGTGCCATCTAGATGCGCCAGCGCACGGATCTCGTGGATCATCTTTTCGGCTTCCATCGTGCGCGATGGCATGCTCTGAATTGCAGAAATTCGCAGGTCACTGCCATTGCTCACTGGTGGATTTACTCTTACTACTCCATCGACTGCCTTAACTGCATCAACGAAATCCGAAACTTGAGATTCCATAGTTGTTCCGTTTGGAATGATGATCTCTATCGGACTGCCTTCTTGTCCAAGGAATCGATCAGCAATTACTTGAGAAGCTATCGCTGCTTTATCTGCTTTAGGGAGTACCCGAGCATCAATCTGAGCGAAGGCGATATCTTTAATAGGAGCAGCGACGATTGCAAGGATCGCCAGACTTACAACGACAACAGCAATCGGCTTTCGCATGACAAATCTTGCAGTCTGTGCCCAACGACCATCTTCCTTAGGCGCGATTGCACTCTTGCGAACCAACCCTTTATCAACTTTGTTTCCCAGTAGGGCCAAAATTGCTGGCAGGGGAACAAGGGCGCCAACCACCGCAAGAGTTACGACCGACATACCTGCATAGCCAAATGATTTGAGAAAATTAAGAGGGAACATAACTAGCGCGCCAAGTGTGACCAAAACAGTGAGCCCGGAATAGAAGACAGTTTTTCCTGCAGTCGACACCGTAGTAGTTACTGACTCTTCAACACTTTTACCTGAATGAAGTTCTTCTCGGAACCGGTTGACAATCAAAAGCGCGTAATCGATTCCTAGCCCTAAGCCCAGACCTGTAATCAGATTGAGTGCGTAGATACTGACATCGGTGAACAGAGTGATGAGGAAAATGATGAAGAATGCGCCAAGTATGGCGCTGATTCCAACCACCAGTGGCATTGCCGATGCAACCAGTGCGCCGAATACAAAAGCCAAGAGAATAAAGGTGAGGGGAATCGAAATTGCTTCCGCTAGCGCTAAATCTTTCGAGATTTTGCTATTGATGGCGTGTGTAATCACTCCACCACCAGAAGCGTAGACATGTAACGATTCAAACTTGCCATCGTATTTAGCTTGAATATTCTTGCCGATATCACTGACAGTTCCAAAATCTGTTTTAGTTGTGTAGATAAATAGGAAACCAGCTTTGCCATCTGTTGAAGAAAGAGTTAGAGCGCCACCGGCAGACCAGTACGAAAGCGTTTGACCCACACCTGGCTCAGTTTTAATTAGTGATTCAAGGCGTAGTGCAGAAGCGCTAACAGTTGGATCGGATATTGCTTGCGAACCAGCATCGAGCACGAGTACGACACCGGGATCTTTAAGGTTGAAATTCTTGGCAAGGTATTTAACAACTTGTGCCGATTGACTCTTTGGGTCGGAATATCCACCACTATCGAGTTTAGAAAAAGCTAAGGATCCAATACCACCTGCAAAGAGGATGATGAGGATGAATACGATGAGCGTTGATTTTCGTCTCTTGACAACAAAGTGTCCTATCGCGTTAAACAACTTTCACTCCTTGATTTATCATTCGTGCTGGTAACATTAATGTGATGAGTGAAATCTGGCCAAAGACCGCTTCTGACGAAATAGATCCTCGTGATCAACAAGAGGAAGAAAAACGTCGCGATGCCGAGATTGCTTCAGATAAGCCGCCACATCATGATGATTAGTGAAGTTTAATCTACTTTTGTAACAGAATTACTTTTCGTTTCAGTTGAAAGAGGCGCTGGGCTCGTGTCTTTGGCCACAGAAGGCGTTGCAGGTGAGGAACTCTTCGAATCGGTCTTATAGAATCCGGATCCTTTGAAAACGACACCTACAGCTGAGAAAACCTTGCGAACTTCGCCCTCGCAGATAGGGCAGTGAGTCAGCGAATCATCTGAAAATGCTTGGAAAACTTCGAATTCATGGGCGCAGGCGTTGCATGCATATTGATAAGTAGGCATCGCATTGCCTTTCATTCGATTAAGAGGAATCACCCAGCAAGGGCAGTAGAAGGAAGTCTAAAGAAGTGAGACGATACAGGCGAATTAGGAGCTATCTAGAGAGGAATTGGGATGCGTAAAGTCGTTCTGGCCGCTCTCGCGGCGTTCTTTGCCCTCACTAGCCTCGGTAGCGCGCAGGCCAACTCGGTGATCAGTACCTCTCCGATAAGTGGATCGACTATAAATTCAGCGCCGAGCGCGGTGACTATTTCGACCCAAGTTACTTTATTGGATATGGGAAGTTCGGTAACTATCACCGACCCTCAAGGCGCTCGCGTAGATGACGGCAATTTAACAATTAGCGATACCGACATGATTGTTGGTCTTACAGATCTTACTATTTCAGGGATTTATACGGTGACGTATTCGCTTTTGGCCGAGAACGAAAATCCACTAGAGGGAACTTTCACATTTACGTTTAAAGCGCCTGCAGTCATCACCCAACCAACAGCAGTTCCAACAACATCTTCTAGTGCGACTCCTGTAGTAACGGGCAAGTCGAGCACTTCGGTGATGGTCATTGGCTTAATCTTTTCTGCATTTCTAGTCTTCGTATTATTAATAATGTATGCCAGAAAGATTATTAAATCGAAATGATTTCTTTGGCAGCATCTATTGCAACTTCTGGTCCACTCGTCGGCGCAATGACAACGATAAGTAAATTCATCGGAGTGACTTCCAGCTTTTTCCTTGTTGGCACCCTTTTAGCCGCTGGTTTCTTACTTACGGATAATCACGGAAAGTTAGAGCCAGCTGCACTCCAACTTCGGATCGTCGCACTATGGTCGAGCGCTGTATGGGCGATTTCAAGCTTGATAAATATTATCTTTACTTTGGCCAATATTTTGGGTTCATCAATCGGAAGCGCACTTGACCCCACGACAATACGTTCGTTCATTACGCAAATAACTCTGGGGCAGTATCTCTTTTTCCAATTCCTAGTGGGACTTTTTGCCTTTGCTGTATCAATGCGTCTGAAGAAAGTTGGAGGAGTGATCCTCTTGCTGATTCTTGTAGTACTCGGAATCATCGCTCCGATTTTCCAGAGCCACTCTGCATCAAGTGGATCTCACGCGTTGGCAATCGGCTCACTCGCCATCCACGTTATTGCGCTTTCACTTTGGGTCGGCGGAGTTTTCGGGTTGGGGATTTTGGACTCCAAAGATAGAGCTATTGCAACGCCACGTTTTAGTCAGTTAGCACTTTGGGCTGCAATCGCAGTGGTAGGCAGTGGTACAGCCAACGCATGGGCGCGTTTGAATTTTCTCTCTGCTTGGCACAGCACATATGCACTTGTGGTCGTTGCCAAGACCTTACTGACCGTTTCCTTAATCTTTATTGGCTACCTTCACCGCAAGAATCTTTCAAGTAAGAATCCACTCTCAATTGACTGGCAAAAATTTGCGCGCTTGATCATGGTCGAATTGATCATCATGATTGGTGCTCTTGCCCTAGGCGCATGGCTCTCCTCGAATAAACCACCTTCACCAGCAGGCGATCCAAAATTTAGCGCAGCAATTACGGTGGCAGGACTTCCTATGCCAGGAACACCAACTCTCAGTCGTTTGTTACTTCTTTATAACCCCGACGCTCTCTTCCTTGGATTCTTAGTTCTAGCAGTCGCGCTTTACAGTAAAGGCGTTCTCATTCTAAAAAGACGCGGAGACAAATGGCCGGTCGGAAGGTCTGCTGCATTTGTCGTGGCAATTATCGCAATCGATTACGCAACGAGCGGCGGCTTTGGCGTCTACGCACACTTCTCTTTTTCGTATCACATGATTGCGCACATGATTTTAGGAATGATTGCGCCGATTGGTTTGGTATTGAGTGCGCCAATTACTTTGGCGCTAAGAACTTTGCCGCAAAGCCGTGATCATCAAGAACGAGGAGTGCGTGGCACTTTAGTTGCTGCTCTTCATTCCAAGTTAGCAGGATTCTGGGTAAACCCAGTTGTTGCTCTCCTTATTTTCGATGGCTCCCTGTTCGCTCTTTACTTCACTTCGCTATTTGGCGGGATGATGCAGAGCCATACGGGTCACCTGGTTATGGATGTGCATTTTGTGCTCTCGGGATTCCTCTTCTTTCACGTGATCATTGGAGTTGACCCGAATCCAAAACGCGCTCCATATATCGCTCGCATAGTCACTCTATTTGCAGCGATGAGCATTCACGCCTTTTTCTCAATAGCGGTCATGTCATCAACAACGCTTCTCGACGGTGGATATTTTGCCCAGCTAAAGGCCCCATGGATCTCAGATCTTTTAGCTGACCAGCACTTAGGTGGGGCAATTGGATGGGCGATGGGCGAGATACCTATCTTGTTAGCTTTGATTGCGACTTTCATCCAATGGGTCCGCGATGATTCGAAAGAAGCTAAACGAATCGATAAGAACACCGAACGTTTAGCAGCAATGGGCCAACCAGATGAGTTAGCTGAGTACAACACTTACCTTGCTCAACTTGCAGAAAGGGATCGCAATGGAAAATCTATTTGAACTTCCCTCAGAATATGAGGACCTGCGAACCAGCGTACGTTCTCTATCCGAAAAAGAGATTGCTCCCTTTGCGCAAAGGGTCGACGAGGAGGCGAGTTTCCCTCAAGAAGCTTTTGATGCGCTACAGAAGGCGGGATTAGCAGCGGCTCATGTACCTGAGGAATTTGGCGGAGATGGTGCTGATGCTCTTGCAACCGTCATCATTATTGAAGAAGTGGCACGAGTATGCGGCGCATCTTCGTTGATTCCTGCTGTCAACAAACTTGGTTCGTTACCTTTAATGCTGTCAGGATCGCAAGAACAGAAAGAGCGCTGGCTACGTCCATTAGCAGCGGGCAAAGGATTTTCGTATTGTCTTTCAGAATCTGAAGCGGGATCGGATGCCGCCGCTATGAAAACTAAAGCAACAAAATCCAAGGATGGCTGGGTTATTAACGGAAGCAAGAAATGGATTTCAAACGCAGGATTCTCTGATTTCTACACTGTATTGGCGTCGACTGATCCTGCCGCTGGCGCAAAAGGAATTACTGCCTTTGTCGTTGAAAAATCTGATGTTGGCATTTCCTTTGGTGCTCACGAAAAAAAGATGGGTTTTCGTGGCTCTCCTACGCGCGAAGTATATTTCGATAATGTAGAACTCTCTGATGATCGGCGAATAAGTGGCGTAGGTGAAGGGTTCATACTCGCTTTACAAACACTTGATCACACGCGTATAACAATTGGAGCGCAAGCATTGGGCTTGGCTCAAGGTGCGTTAGATGTTGCAAGTAAATATGCCCACGAACGCAATCAATTCGGGAAACCTATATTTGATTTCCAAGGTGTTCAATTTATGCTCGCTGATATGGCAATGAGCATCGCTGCTTCGAGGCAACTAGTTTATTTGGCTGCAGTTAAGAGCGAGAACAATGCCAAAGACCTCAAGTTTTTTTCAGCGGCGAGTAAATGTCTTGCCAGTGATACTGCAATGAAAGTTACGACAGATGCAGTCCAAATTCTTGGTGGATATGGATACGTGTCCGACTATCCGGTTGAACGCATGATGCGCGATGCAAAACTTACACAAATTTATGAAGGTACTAACCAGATTCAACGGGTAGTTATGGCGCGCAATCTTCCGAGCAACTAAGAGTTAAAGCGGAGGATCGAAGCCGGGCTACAGGCAGCGTCAAGTGGTAGGTCGTGTACTTCTCTTGGTAAATCTCGAGTGCACAATTCATTTTCCCAAATGAGCCCTACTTTCCATGCGTCAAATTCTTTCAACGCGCGGTCGTAATAGCCACCTCCTTGGCCCAGTCGATAACCGCTCTTATCAATGAGTAACGCAGGCACAATCATTACTTTCACTTTCGATAGCTCAGTAAAAGCGGGTCCTACTGGTTCGTGAATTTTCCCGTTCTTCATCAACGAGCCTTCTGCCTGACTCCAACGAACCCATTCCAATAGTTGACCGCTAATTCGCGGAAGCAAAAGAATTTTCCCTTCTGCAAGCAGAGCGCTATTTAGTTGATCTGTGTGCGGTTCGTCACCGTAGGAATGATAAGAAGCGATAATTTCGGCTGAAGAAATTTCAGGTGCAGAGAGAAGTATTGAATAATCCGCAGATGAAATATTATTCCTGCGGTCAAGACGTGCCTGAGTGCGCAGAAGCGCTTTTTCTTCAGGTATTGTCACCGAAATCCCCTAGTTAGATTGGTTTAACAAGTATGGTGGGATTATGTCAGAGCAGATAAAGGTAGATGAGTTCCTGAGTTCCTTATTGGCCATCTGCCATCCACTCGATGCCTTTGATATGCCGTTGCTTGATGCCCATGGAGCAACTTTGGCGAAGGATATCTATGCTGGCGAAAGACTGGTGATGGGAGCAGACACGCGAATTCGCTCCACACACATTGGGTTAGCCGCTTCGATCGGTCTCGGGCAATTGCCTACGCGCCCACAACCTCGCGTTGTGGTGATTTCTGCAGGGCCAGATCTTGTTGAGCCCGGTAAACCTATAAGTGGAACCGAAGAATATGAAACTAACTCGTGGTTATTGACCACTGCTGTGCGCGAAGCCGGTGCCGTTGGCTATCGCGTGCACTCAATCCCTGATAACGATGGCGAACTTAGAGCCTTGGTAGAAGATCAACTTGTGCGAGCAGATCTCATCGTCATTAGCGGCGAGCGAGGAGATGACTCCTTCGACATGATTACTCGGACACTCTCACTACTCGGAGAGATTACAACAGTGGATTTAGCAATTGAAAATAGTGGCCGTCATAATTATGGTGTTATCGGTCCGGACAAGACACCGGTTGTCACGCTTCCAGGTGATCCTATTTCTGCATACATCTCACTCGAGCTTTTTGTGCGTCCAATGATTCGTACGATGGTGGGCTCTGAAAATATCCATCGTCCCTCGGTGAAAGCCCGTTTAGAAAAACCTGTGGCATCCATACATGGGATGCGCTCGTATCTGCGAGGTTTTCTTTCTGAAGACGGTAAAACGGTCCGTGCGCTACCTCATCAAGAGGAGATGTCCACTCTTTCCGATGCCAACGCGCTCATTGCCGTGCCTGAAGGGGTAGAAGAACTCGCAGCAGGTGCTCAAGTAATTGCCGTTGTATTGCGTCGTAGGTATTTCTAGAAAATAGTATCCATGAGAACTCATTGGCCAGTGGTTATTGATTCGGGTGATGTAATTTTGCGCCCCTTACGCTTGCGCGATCAGCGCCAATGGAAAAAGGTACGGGCCAAGAATCGTCAATGGCTCGAACCATGGGAGGCTACATTGCCCAAAGTTCCTGGAGATGTCGCGCTAAATGAACCTCCTTCATATCTGGAAATGATTCGCTCATACAACAAAGAGGGGCGATCGATTCGATCGATCTCACTGGGGGTTTGGTATCAAGGGGCTTTGGTCGGCCAGATATCCATGGGCGGAATTATCATGGGGGCACTTCGCGGAGCTCATATCGGGTATTGGATTGACCAGTCTTACGCCAATCTAGGAGTCACCACTGTTGCAGTCGAAGCCATGACTCACTTTGGATTCAAAGAACTATCGCTGCATCGCATCGAGATAAATATTCGCCCCGAAAATGCAGCCTCCATTCGGGTCGCAGAAAAGAGCGGGTATCACTTCGAAGGCGAACGGCCCCGGTTTCTCCATATTGATGGACAATGGCGCGACCATCATTGTTATGTCCGAGAAAATTCCCAAATTTCTTAAGAAATAAACCCAGCAACACTTGCGGGTTAATACCTGATTGAGCGTGATTCCGCCTCTATCTTTGGACATCATGACCTCCGGAATCATCTATCTAGCAATCATCGGAATGTGGGTTGCCTATTTCGTGCCCCGCTGGGTTCATAACCATGAAGAATTTTCAGGTAAATCCGTAGAACGTTATAAGAGCGCACTGCGTGTAGTCGCGACCGGATCTGATACATCAATCAAGAGTTCGGTCAGCACAGATTCAGATCACGAAGCTAAGAACGCTCACACTCTAATAAAGCGCAGAATTATTTTTGCACTACTTTCAGCTTCACTCGTTTTCACACTCCTTGAATTCTCTCTCAGCACTTTAGCTTTTGAATATAACCTTCTGCCTCTCTCGGGACTTGCAATATATGTTGCACATGTTCGCCGACAAAGTTTGGTTGAAAGTTTGCAACGTAGGCGCATCGTTCAATTACATCGCTCCACCGCCGGAGTATCGACTACGAATCTGTCTCAAGTTGTCGCGCCAAAACAAACTCGCGAACATTGGATTCCGCTTTCAGAGCGGGAGTTAACTGGCGTCGTTCTCTTGCCTCAAGGGTCTGCGCAAGAGAGAGATTCATGGTCGCCGGTTAATATCCCCGTCCCGACTTATGTGAGCGCACCAAAAGCGTTCGTACCAAAGCGAGTAATTGATTTAACTATTCCAGGTGCCTGGAGTGAAGAGCAAGAAAAACTTGAGCGCGAAGCTTTAGCGGCTGCTGCACCATCTGCAGATCAAGTTTTCGATCAACAACTTGCAGAGCAAGCAGTTGAGCGTTTTCGTGATGCATCAAATAGTTAATTCCGCAGGATTGTTGAGGGGGCTGTAGCGCAGTTGGTAGCGCGCCTCGTTCGCAACGAGGAGGTCAGGGGTTCGATTCCCCTCAGCTCCACTCAAGCTAAATCCAGGACGGCCACCACATATGTGCGTACCAATCGCTGTAACTCAACACTGAGCCGTTGAATAAGGGCAAGAAGTAGAGGAAATTCGCAGCGATTGCCAAAGTAATGAGAGCAACGATTAATTGACGGTGACGCGCTCTGGGTTTGTCGCCCAAGAAAACTTTGGCGCAATACACAACTGCCAGAATTAAGAATGGCTCGAAAACTATTGCATAGAAAGAAAATACAGTGCGTTTTTGAAATAGAAACCATGGCAAGTATCCAGCGGCAATACCGACCAAAATGATTCCCGCAGCCTTATCTGGTTTCTTTCGAATCACACTTGTGATCCAGTAACCAAGAACTGTAAAGATTGCCAATGTTCCTAACCACCAAAGAAATGGCGTTCCGAGTGCAACTACTTCTTGCGCGCATGAAGATGCACCACACGTCTTTGGAGTCTCGTAGTAAAAAGAAGTGGGCCGCCCCATTACAAGCCAACTCCAAGGATTAGCTTGGTAAGAATGTTGGCTTGTGAGATGAGTATGAAAGTGCAAGATCTCGGCGTGGTAATGCCAAAAAGAGCGGACGATATTTGGAATGAAAGAATGTGCTTGCGTCTGCGCCCAATGTCTGTCCCATCCACGCGGAGATGCAAACCAACCGAACCACGTTGAGATGTAAACCAGGAGAGGCGTAATCCCCAGTTGAGTGATTCTCAAGAGAAAACGTTTGACACCTAATTGATTCGTTGAGTAGTCGCGATAAACCAATATGAGGGCGAATGCGATTAAAAAGTAAATTGCACTCCATTTAGTTCCAAGTGCTAGTCCAAAGAGAATTCCAGATAACCAATAGCGATCTTTAAGCCAAGCTAACGTTGCTAGAAGTACAAAGAAAGTAAGGAAGAGATCCAAGAGAGCGGTGCGTGAGTGAACAAGTTGCAGCCCATCGAGTGCCATCAGTAGAGATGCCAGGGTGCTAAATCCTCGAGATCTAAAGAGCAACATTGCAACGCGGGCAACGAGAAGAATGAGGAGGGAGCCGATGACAGCAACGCTAAAACGCCAGCCGAATTCGTTATCTCCGAATAACTTAATGCCGATACCGATCAACCATTTGCCAACGGGAGGGTGGACAATAAATTCTGATCCTGAACCAGTTACTTCGACACCGTATTTGAGTAAGTCTCTTGCCCCGTCGACATAGTAGAGCTCGTCAAAAACTAAACCTTTAGGGGTTCCTAAATTCCAAAGGCGCAGGCAGAAAGAAAGGATCGCGATCAGTACGGCTGCCATGGCGTTAGCCTAGGTCTCAACTCGCAATTTACTGAGAGGATTGACCTATGAGTTTGATCCTTGCTGCAACCCCACTAGGCAATCCAGGTGATGCCAGCGCACGATTGCGTGAAGCCATCGAAAGCGCAGGCGTAATTGCGGCAGAAGATTCTCGGAAATTTCATCGGCTCTGTCAGGATCTACAGCTGACATTCTCAGGGCGCGTGATTTCTTTCTTTGAGGGCAATGAAATTGAGCGAACTCCGGAAATTTTGCAGATGCTACAGGCAGGAGAAAATATTCTCGTAGTGTCAGATGCAGGTATGCCAACCATCAGTGATCCTGGATTTCGACTTATGCGCGATGCAATTGCGCAAGGAATTGACGTTTCGGTAATACCTGGTCCAAGTGCGGTGACAATGGCGCTTGCGCTCTCGGGTTTGCCAACAGATAGATTTACATTTGAAGGCTTTTCTCCACGCGCAGCCGGGGCTCGCAAGAAGTTTTTCGAAGTACTCGAACATGAAGAGCGAACAGTTATCTGGTTTGAAGCTCCTCATCGCCTTGAAGAGTCGCTCGTTGATGCAGTTTCGATTTTCGGCACAGAGCGTCCTGCTGTTATTTGCCGAGAGATGACAAAGAGATATGAAGAGACAATCCGAGGCACTTTAGAAGAACTCGTGAAGTGGTCTCAAACTCATGAAGTGCTCGGTGAAATAACCATCGTTTTGGCGGGAGCTGCGAAAGATTCTGCCGAAAAAACGGCGAGCCAATTAGTGGAGCGCGTTAAGACCTACGAGGAAGCTGGGATGGATCGCAAATCGGCCATTGCCACCGTGGCAGATGAATATTCTGTAGCAAAGCGAGTGGTTTTCGCTGCGGTCGTTGATGCGAAATCAACCTCTAGGATATCCCCGTGAGCAACTCCGGAGAGAAGGCCTTCTATTTAACGACGCCTATCTATTACGTCAATGACGCTCCCCATATCGGCCATGCATACACTACAGTTGCTGGAGATGTACTCACTCGGTGGCACCGCCAGCGCGGCGAATCAGTCTGGTTTCTCACTGGCACCGATGAGCACGGGCAGAAAGTTATGCGTACTGCGCAACAGAACGATACTTCCCCGCAAGCATGGGTCGATAATTTAGTAGAGAGCGCTTGGAAACCTAACTGGCACTCTCTAAATATTGCTAATGATGATTTCATCCGCACGACAGAAGTGCGTCACACCGAACGGGTTCAAAGATTTCTGCAGGGTTTGAAGGATGCCGGCCATATATATGCGGGCAAGTACGAGGGTCCATATTGCGTGGGCTGTGAAGAATTTAAATTACCCGGAGATCTCATAGATGACAAAGGCGAAAAGCTCTGCCCAGTGCATAGCAAGCCAGTTGAGATTGTTAATGAAAATAACTGGTTCTTTAGATTAAGTGCATTCGTCGAACCTTTGCTCGAACATTACAGAAGGAACCCTGAAGCTTGCCAGCCCGAAAGTGCTCGCAACGAAGTTCTCTCTTTCCTTGAAGGTGGAGTTTCTGATCTCTCGATTTCACGTTCGACATTTGATTGGGGTATTCCAGTACCTTGGGATAGAGATCAAGTTGTCTATGTCTGGTTTGATGCGCTGCTTAACTATGCAACAGCAGTCGGACTTGGCGATGATCCAAGTTCTGAAGGCGGCAAGAAGTTTGCACAAACATGGCCAGCCGATGTTCACTTAGTGGGTAAAGATATTCTTCGCTTTCACGCCGTTATCTGGCCAGCTATGTTGATGGCCGCCGGGTTAGCGGTCCCTAAAAAAGTATTTGCTCACGGCTGGTTGCTAGTGGGCGGCGAGAAGATGAGCAAGAGCAAACTCACCGGAATTGCACCAAGTGAAATTACCGACCACTTCGGGGTTGATGCATTCCGTTATTACTTCCTGCGCGCGATTCCCTTTGGAACAGACGGATCATTCTCTTGGGAAGATATGAGCGCCCGGTATACGAGCGAGTTGGCCAATGATTTTGGAAACCTCGCATCCCGCCTTGCTGCGATGGTCGAGAAATATTGCGCTGGAGTTCTGCCTGCACCGAGCAATGACCCAGGGCTCGAATCTTTCCTAACAGCGACGGTCGAAAAAGCTGATGCGGCAATCTGTGCTTTGGATTTCCAAGGCGGAATCAACGCAATTATGGAGTTTTGCAAACGGGTCAACGGTTACGTCACTGAAAAACAACCGTGGGTTTTGGCAAAAGACCCCGCCAATCAATCAGAGCTTGAATCAGTTCTTTATAACACTGCCGAATCCTTACGCGCTCTTGCGGTACTACTTAACCCAGTGATGCCTGCAACGTGCGAAATTCTTTGGCAATCCCTTGGCGCAGAAAAAGTTCTTGGCGCTATCGGCAATCAAGAAATTGGAAAAGTTTCCACGTGGGGACAATTACCTGAGGGTGCAATCGTTCAAAAGAGCGCGGTTCTATTTCCGCGTCTAGAGGTTGGCGAGTAATTTAGATGGCAGATCGCCATAACCGGGATATTGACCGCCCATTTGCTCCGTTGCCACATCCTCTACCTGTTAGTACCGTTGATTCACATGCACATTTAGAATTAGTTACGAACGACGCTCCGAATTCAGCGGCCGTTGGTGAAATTCTGAAGCAAGCTAAATCAGTGGGCATCGACAGAGTGATGCAAGTGGGATATTCCGCTGAACAATCTCAATGGTGTGTAGATGCTGCGCAATTCTGGAACGAAAATGTTTTAGCTGCAGTAGCACTTCATCCCAATGAAGCGCCTGTCGTTGCCGACCTCGCTAGAGATCAATTAATTATCGCAAACCTTGCAGAGCATCCACGGGTGCGCGCAATTGGTGAAACGGGCCTTGACTATTTCAGGACGCCGCCAGAATTGAGGAAAGTTCAGCAGGAATCTTTTAAGTGGCATATTGAGCTTGCGAAGAAAACGGATAAAGCTCTGGTAATTCATGATCGTGATTCCCATGACGATGTCCTATCTATTTTGCTTGAGGTGGGAGCGCCAGAGAAAACAATCTTTCATTGTTTTTCCGGAGACCTAGAGATGGCAAAAATATGTGTTGACCGCGGATACATTCTTTCCTTCGCTGGCACGTTGACGTTTAAGAACGCACCACAACTTCGCGAAGCGGTAAGAATCGTGCCCATCGAACAACTACTTGTAGAGACTGATTCACCTTTTTTGACGCCAATGCCTAATAGAGGAGCGCAGAATTCTCCGGCGCATATTGCAACAATTGTGCGAGCTATGGCTCTCGAACGTGACGATGACATTGGCGAATTGGCGTTAGCCCTTGGCGCCAATGCAGAGCGCCTATTTGGGTCATTCTCTTCATGACCACTCTTCTTGGAGCTGCAGAAATACGTGCCTTAGCCGAGCAGATGGGGCTAAAACCGGCAAAAGCTTTAGGCCAGAATTTTGTTATCGATGGCAATGTCTGCCGCAAGATAGTAAAACTTGCTCAAGTCAGTCCAGAAGATATTGCGCTAGAAATTGGCCCCGGGCTTGGTTCGTTGACCTTGGCGTTGCTCGATGAAGCAGCAGGTGTAGTTGCGGTCGAAATTGATTCGCGTCTTGCAATGCAACTTCCGATCACCGTGGCTGCTCATACAGATAAAAGTGCAAACCTGAAAGTCATCAATCAAGATGCTCTCACGTTGCAGGAGCTACCTGTGGCTCCATCAGTCTTAGTTGCTAATTTGCCTTACAATGTTTCGGTTCCAGTTCTTTTACATTTGCTAGAGAAGTTTCCCACTCTTCGCTCTGGCGTAGTGATGGTTCAAGCCGAAGTTGCTGACAGATTGGTTGCGGGACCCGGCAGAAAAGATTATGGAATTCCAAGTCTTAAAGCTGCTTGGTGGGGAAAAATGTCCCACGTGGGTTCTGTTTCGCGTTCAGTATTTTGGCCCTCCCCAAATGTTGACTCCAAACTTGTGGGGTTCACACGAGGTACACCTCCAGGAGATGAAGCGATGCGACGGGAAGTTTTTGCTGCTATCGACAGCGCATTTGCCCAACGTCGCAAAATGTTGCGCTCTGCTCTGAGCAATTGGGTTGGAAGTTCAGCAAGCGCCGAAACACTTTTGATGAAAGCTGGAATCGATCCGACTTTGCGTGGAGAAGCACTCGTCATTGAAGATTATTGCGCCATTGCCCGAGCAAAAGCAGAAATGGGCATAGGGTCGTAATATGACAGCGGCGTTGAACAGTGTGATGGTGCGTGTTCCAGGGAAAATAAACTTGCAACTATCCGTTGGCCCTAAAGAGGCAGATGGTTTTCACGGATTAGTTACTGTTTTCCAAGCAATTTCAATTTTTGATGAAGTAACTCTTACGCGAAATATTGAAGGTTCCGGAATTGCAATATCAATAAGCGGCGATCAAACACATGGCGTTCCCACTGATTCCAGCAATCTCGCGTATCGCGCAGCAGCGCTCATGTGCGAAATACATTCAATTACCCCTGATTTGCTGATAAATATCAAGAAATCGATACCCGTAGCAGGGGGAATGGCCGGAGGTAGCGCAGATGCTGCAGCAACGATTCTTGCAGTTGATGCACTTTTTACCTTAGGACTTTCACGAGATGAGATGCAAGCCGTGGCATCGCAACTTGGAAGTGATGTTCCATTTATGTTGGTTGGCGGAACTGCCGTTGGCCGTGGGCGAGGTGATGAAGTGACCTCTGCGCTTTCGCGCGGTACATACCATTGGGTTCTCGCCCTTTCTACTGTAGGACTTTCGACGCCTGCTGTTTATGGCGAGTGCGATCGACTACGTGCAGGAATGGATGTTGTGGCACCACATGCCAACGATCAACTTTTGCAAGCGCTACTCGCGCAGGATGCAGTTTCACTTGGAAAAAATCTCGTGAATGACCTGCAATCTGCGGCATGTTCTCTTCGCCCCGCGCTTCGACTCGTCTTGGATGTTGGCGGTGAATACGGCGCACTTGGTTCAATCGTTTCTGGTTCTGGACCTACAGTCGCATTTCTTGTTGAAGACGAAGATCAAGCATTGGATTTAGCCGTAGCTCTTACATCTAGCGGTGTTGTTGGAAGCGTTGCTCGCGCATACGGTCCCGTGCACGGCGCGAAAGTTATTGAATTTTCTTAAACTTGCTCATCAAATGGTGCAGCGAGTTCGGCAAGCGTTGCAGCAAGTTGTGCTCGGTCTGCTTTACTAAGTGATTGCAAGAATTCTCGTTCACGAGCGAGTAGATCTTCCATCGCAGAATCAACTGCGCGGATGCCGCTCTTTGTAAGCGTTACTAAACTTCCACGTCCATCGTTTGGATCAGCTTTGCGTGTGACAAGTCCCAATTCTTCGAGACGATCCAATCGATTAGTAATGGTTCCGCTGGTCACCATTGTTTCTTGCATTAATTGCCCAGGGGAGAGTTGATAAGGAGTGCCAGCGCGACGAAGCGCTGCTAGAACATCAAACCCCCAGGTATCTAGGTCAGCAAATGCTTTTCTGCGGTCGATATCTAGGTGACGTGCAATTCTGGTGATCCGGCTGAGGACCTCAAGAGGTGAAAAATCTAGGTCTGGGCGCTCACGTTTCCAGGCCGCTACGAGGCGATCGACTTCATCACGCATAGGTGGGCTCACCAGATCTCATAGTAGGTAACGGTAGTGGTCAAAAGCATCCCCGCGGATACGGGAGAATACGGGTTCCGCCATTGTGTAGTGGCTAGCACATGGGCCTTTGAAGCCCAGGGTCCAGGATCGATACCTGGTGGCGGAGCAACCTTGGCCGCAAAGCCGAAGTTATTCTGGCTGACAATTAGGCTAGGAGCACCAACAGGATCCATTAGCGCTAGCGATGGGAGCAGGGATTGAATCGGCTTGATTATGTAATCGTCCTAGCGGCCGGCGAAGGCACGCGGATGAAATCAACAACGCCGAAAGTTTTGCATTCCATTGCAGGTCGCACACTCCTTGGTCATGTTCTTAGCGCAGTCGAAGATTTAGCTGCGAAAGAAGTTCGTGTTGTTGTAGGTGCTGGGCGCGAAGCTGTTCAAGAACATCTTTCGCAGATTGCCCCACATGCGCAAATAATTTTTCAGGAAAAACGCGGCGGTACTGGCCACGCAGCTCAATTGGCGCTCGCCGATGTTAATTCTTCCGGAACAGTTTTAATCCTTGCTGGGGACACGCCACTTCTCACAGGCAGCTCTCTTTTGCAATTGCTTGCAGCCCATAACGAAGGCGGATTTGCTGCGACCGTTCTTACCGCCGAACTTCCTGATCCCACTGGATACGGGCGCATTATTCGTGGGGAAAACGAAGATTTACTTCGCATCGTCGAAGAGAAAGATGCCACAGAAATTGAGCGCGAAATCGAAGAGATTAATTCTGGGGTATATGTTTTTGATCTTGCCAAGCTCTTGGAGATGATTGGCAAGTTAGTTAATTCCAATGCCCAAGGTGAGCTGTATTTAACCGATGTCATCGAACTACTTCGCAAGAATGGCGATCGCGTACTTCCAGTTTTGACTCCAGATGCCGCAGAGATTCTTGGCGTAAATGATCGCGTGCAATTGGCAGAATGCGCCGCTCTCATGCGTGATCAGATTAACGATCAGTGGATGCGCGCAGGTGTCACAATGATTGACCCAACTACAACGTGGGTTGATGCCAGCGTTGAAATAGCTTCAGATGCCGTTATTTATCCAGGTACCGCTTTATCTGGCGCCACAACAGTCGGCAGTCGCGCCACCATTGGCCCTCGCACAACGCTTATTGATTGCACTGTTGGAGAAGGCGCCAGTGTCCAAGAGTCCTATTGCATCGGTGCATCGATACAGTCACATGCACACGTTGGCCCATATTCATTCTTACGCCCAGGAGCAAACCTCCACCCACATAGTCGGGTCGGCGCGTTTGTCGAGATGAAGAACTCGCAATTAGGCGAAGGCTCCAAAGTCCCACATCTTTCATATGTTGGCGATGCAACGATCGGAGTCGGCACAAATATCGGTGCCGGAACTATTTTCGCCAATTACGATGGCGAAGCAAAACATGCCACCACTGTTGGTGATCATGCCCGAGTGGGAAGCAATTCCGTCTTGGTTGCGCCAGTCACCATCGGCGATGGGGCTTACACCGCCGCAAGTTCGGCAATTACCGAGGATGTTCCAGCCGGCGCCATGGGTGTTGGCAGGGCAAAGCAGAGAAATGTTCTAGGGTGGGTTCTAAGAAAGCGCCTTGGAAGTAAGTCAGCAGATGCTGCACAATCCAGTGCCGAGAGAGGAAAACCAACTTCATGAGCGAACTTAAACTCGCATCCGAAAAGCGTCTACGAATATTCAGTGGTCGCGCTTTCCCCGAGTTAGCAGAACAAGTCGCAGCGGAACTTGGAATTCCAATTACTCCTACATCGGCATATGACTTTGCCAATGGTGAAATTTTCGTCCGCTTCGAAGAGAGCGTTCGCGGTAGCGATGCCTTTGTTATTCAAAGTCACGCCAACCCAGTCAACAAACACATCATGGAACAACTCATCATGGTTGATGCTCTCAAGCGCGCATCGGCAAAGAGAATTACTGTTGTTGCGCCTTTCTACGGATATGCACGCCAAGATAAGAAGCACCGTGGCCGCGAGCCAATTACTGCACGATTGATGGCCGATCTATTTAAAACTGCAGGTGCCGATCGTCTAATGGTCGTAGATCTTCATACATCACAAATCCAAGGTTTCTTTGATGGTCCAGTGGATCACCTTTTCGCTCTACCTTTGTTGACTAACTATGTTGGCAGCAAGGTAGATCGTTCTCGGTTAACAATTGTGTCGCCAGACTCAGGGCGAGTTCGCGTAGCTGAACGCTGGTCAGATCTTCTCGGCGGATGCCCCATCGCATTTATTCACAAGACTCGTGATCCTCGAATTCCTAACGAGTCTGTTACTGGCCGCGTCGTAGGAGATGTTCAAGGACAAACCTGCGTAGTTATCGATGACATGATTGATACGGCTGGAACAATCACAAAAGCTGTCGATGCTCTATTTAATGAAGGCGCTAAAGAGGTAATCATCGCGGCAACTCACGCAGTTCTTTCGGGCCCTGCAGTAGAGCGCCTCAAGAATTCGCGCGTCAGCGAAGTTGTCATTACTGACACCTTGCCTATCGCTGAGGAGAATCGTTTCGAGCGTCTGACTATCTTGCCTATCGCCCCACTTTTAGCTCGGGCAATCAAGGAAGTATTTGAAGATGGCTCAGTGACGAGCCTCTTTGACGGGATGAGCTAGGCCAGATTGGCCGATTTGCCCTCAAGCTCGCTTCTTCGCTAACCTTTCGCTCGTTCCGGCGAGGGTAAGAACCGTAATCGACGGCTTTAAAAGCTAAACGATTTACAGTGCAATCCCTCTCAAACCAACGTGAACATACCGAAGGTATTTACAGAGGAGATTTAAAATGGCCGAGATCAGCATCAATGGCGTTAGCCGTACCGAATTCGGTAAGGGCGCTTCCCGTCGTGCACGTCGCGATGGATTAGTTCCAGCTGTTATCTACGGTCATGGTGCAAAGCCAACACATATTGCATTGCCTGCCCGCGAACTCGGACTCGCGCTAAAGACCACTAACGTACTTCTCGATATCGTCGTTGATGGCAAGACCGAACTCACACTTCCTAAGGCAATCGTGCGCCATGCAATCAAGGGCACACTCGAGCACGTTGACCTTGTCATCGTTCGCCGCGGAGAGCGCGTTGTTGTTTCTATCCCAGTTCACACATCTGGTGAATACGATCGCGACGGAATTCTTGAGCACAACAGCACATCTATTGAAGTTGAGACAGAAGCAACTTCGATTCCAGGATTCCTACCTTTGGATCTGACCGGTTTGGTTGCAGGACTTTCACTTTATGCAGAAGACGTCAAACTTCCAGCTGGCATAACACTCGTGAGCGATCCTCGCATGGTTGTTGTTCACCTCTCAGTTCGTTCAAGTCATGATGAGGTTGAAACTACTGCTACACCTGCAGCCGAGGCTGCACCTGCAGCAGATGCTGCGGCTACCGAGAAGAAGGATGCATAAGTACGCATTTAGCGAACTTATTTCCTGACCGGGCAAGTACCCTTTAACTATGGTCTGGCTCGTTGTAGGTCTAGGAAATCCTGGCGATGAATACGCCTCGACTCGTCATAACATCGGAGCGATGGTTGTTGATGAGTTAGCTGCGCGCAACAAATCTCGCTGGAGTTCTCATAAGTCACGTACCAATGTGGCAGCATTCAAAATCGGAGTCGGTATTGATCCTGCCTCTGTCATCGTTGCCAAATCACACGGTTACATGAACGAATCTGGTGGACCGATTAAAGCTCTTTCGGCATTTTACAAAGTTGAGCCTGCACAAATCATTGTCATTCATGATGAATTGGATATCGGTTTTGGAGCAATACGCGCCAAAATTGCAGGTGGCGATAACGGGCACAATGGTTTGAAAAGTTTGACCTCTGCATTTGGGACCGCTGAATATTTCAGAATCCGCATGGGAATTGGCCGCCCTATGGGCCAGCAAGATCCAGGTGATTTTGTCCTTAAAGGATTCTCGAGCGTCGAGAAGAAGCAATTACAGGAATTCATTGTGCGAGGAGCGGACGCCGTCGAATCCCTCATTACGCGTGGCCTTGAAACCACGCAGCAGAATTTCAATATCTAGATTCGTCTAGACGCTTGGGGGGTCGCCCCATAAGATTTACGCCATGACATCACGTAGCGATCACAAAATTCTGCTCGAAGAATCCGAAATGCCAACTCAGTGGTACAACTTAATCGCTGACTTGCCAACGCCTCCACCACCTCCGCTTCATCCTGGTACCCACGAACCAATTGGCCCAGAAGCGCTTGCACCTTTATTCCCAATGGAATTGATTATGCAAGAAGTGACCGCAGAGCGTTACATCGATATTCCAGAAGCGGTGCAAGAGATTTACCGCTTATGGCGTCCATCTCCACTATTTCGTGCACACAACCTTGAAAAAGCACTTGGGACACCTGCACGTATTTATTACAAGTACGAAGGCGTTAGTCCAGCAGGTTCGCATAAGCCAAACACTGCAGTACCTCAGGCTTATTACAACTCACAAGCTGGCATCAAGAAGTTAACAACTGAAACTGGCGCCGGCCAATGGGGAACTGCTCTCTCATTTGCATGCGCACTCTTTGGTATGGAACTTGAAGTCTGGCAGGTAGGTGCTTCATACGATCAGAAGCCTTATCGCCGTCTCATGATGGAACTCTTCGGCGCCAAAGTGCATCGCTCTCCTTCAAATCTGACACAAGCTGGTCGCGATCAATTAGCAAAAAACCCTAACCACACAGGTTCATTGGGTATTGCAATTAGCGAAGCTGTAGAAGTTGCTGCTCAAGATCCTGCAATTAATTACGCACTTGGTAGCGTTCTTAATCACGTCCTTTTGCACCAGACAATCATTGGCGAAGAAGCGCTCAAGCAATTTGCCAAAGTTGGAGATTATCCTGATGTTATTGTTGGTTGCACTGGCGGAGGCTCTAACTTTGCCGGCCTTGCATTCCCATTCATTCGCGAAAACCTGACCAAGGGCAAGAAGACTCTTATTCGTGGAGCCGAGCCAGCATCATGTCCATCACTCACACGTGGTGAATACCGATACGACTTTGGTGACACTGCAGGAATGACGCCACTGATGAAGATGCATACCCTCGGACATGATTTTGTGCCAGACCCAATTCACGCTGGTGGATTGCGTTATCACGGTATGGCTCCACTGATTTCACATGTCTACGAATTAGGACTGATGGATGCAGTAGCTGTTGGACAGCTCGATTGCTTTGCCGCTGGTGTTCAATTTGCTCGCACCGAAGGAATCGTTCCTGCCCCAGAACCTACTCACGCACTTGCGGAAATTATTCGTCTAGCAAATGAGTGCAAGGAAACTGGTGAAGAGAAGGTTCTTCTTACAGCTCTTTGCGGACATGGTCACTTTGATCTTGCTGCCTACGATGCATATCTTGGTGGCAAAATGGTCGATCACAAACTCTCTGATGAATCAATTGCCGCAGCGATGGCAACTGTTCCACAGATTTAATTCAACCTGTATTACGCAGCCCCGCTGCGACGCCGTTGATAGTTAACAAGAGCGCGCGTCGCAGTAGGGGATCTGCATTTTCGCCAGCGCTTCGAACACGTTCAAGTAGGTTCACTTGTAATAAGTGGAGCGGAGATAGGTAGGCATCCCTTACCTGCAAAGTTCTGGCCAACAGTGGTTGATCTCCAAGAAGTTCGCTCTTGCCAGTAAGTGTAAGAATTTCGCGCTGTGTTAGCTCAAACTCTTCACGGATGGTGTCCAAGAAATGGTGCAGATTTTCAGGGACTAAACGAGAGACATAACGTTGGGCGGTCTCAAGATCTGTCTTAGTTAAAGTCATTTCTACGTTACTGATAAAAGTTCTAAAGAAATGCCAGTCGTGGAGCATTTGGTTCATGACGTCGGTTTTCCCCGCTTCACGTGCCGCCTTAAGTCCGCTACCAACTCCAAACCAACCCGGGACAATTTGGCGCGATTGAGTCCAACCAAATACCCAAGGGATTGCGCGCAAACCTTCGAGACCAATACTTGCATCAGGCCGGCGCGATGGACGCGAACCCAGGAAGAGTTCGCCTAATTGTTCAACAGGGGTAGATGCGTAAAAGTATGCTGGCAAATCTGGATGGTCGACGAGCGAGCGATATCTCTTGAACGATTCTGCGCTCACTAAATCCATGCACGCGTTCCATTGCGCAAGATCCTGCGGTGATTGGCGTGGGCCACGATTAAGAACTGTTGCTTCAAGAGCTGCAGCCAATGAGAGTTCAATATTTTCGCGGGCTAGGGCTGGTAGCGCATATTTATCGCTGATGACTTCACCCTGTTCGGTCATCTTTATTTGTCCATCAATGGAGCCCCACGGCAGTGCGATTAGCGCGTCATAAGTTGGGCCTCCGCCGCGACCAACTGACCCACCACGTCCATGGAATAGACGTAACTTCACGCCATGCTTCATCGCAACATCGCGCAACCTTCTTTGTGCACGATGGATTTCCCACTGACTTGTTGCGATGCCAGCATCTTTATTGGAATCTGAATAACCAAGCATTACCTCTTGAATATCACCGCGTATTGCCACAAGAGCGCGGTAGGAAGGTTGGCTAAGTAGCGCTTCCAAAATAACATCGGCTGCACGTAATTCAGCAACAGTTTCAAGAAGCGGGGCGAAACCGATGAGAACTTCCTTCTTGCCAAGGTCAACAAGTCCGGCTTCCTTCGCCAATACAACTGCAGCGAGTAGATCATCTGCACCCTTGGTCATCGACACGATATAAGTTTCGATCGCTTCAGGACCAAAGCGTTCAATGAGGTCACCAATTGCAACAAAGGTTTCTAGCGTTTTACTACCTAATGCGTCCAAAGTTCCACTCTTGCCGCTCACTGCAGTGGTGAGTTCCGTAGAGAGGAAGTCATAGCGCTCTTGCGGTGAGAAAGTTTTGTAAGCGTCGGCAAATATCTGACCAAGTGCATGATGATGTGACTGCGCATGCTCACGAATATCCATAGTTGCGTGTGTAAGGCCAAACGCGGCCACTGTTCTAATAGTTCGCTCAAGAAGGCCGGTGGCAATCAATTCTCCACGATGAATCATGAGTGAATCTCGCATGAGTGTTAAATCGGCCAATAGTTCGGCAGTATCTTTGTAATCACGATGTGGGATGTGATCGGTTCCCTTGGCATGACGCTCTCGAGTGAGATTTAAGCGATGAACAATTGCGGTTGCCTTTAATCTGTAAGGCTCTTCGGCATTAATACGTCGAAAGCGCGCTTCAATTTCAGGAATTCTAATGAGATCCTCTTCAACCGAGGCGACAAGAGCATCAGAAACTCCAGCGATACGAGTGGATATAGAAAGTATTTGACGAATCTCAGCCATCGCAGCGAGCGTCACGCGAATCGAATGCCCTACTTGCAGAACTAAAGTTTGGCGCGTGACATCGGGTGTGACATTTGGGTTACCGTCACGGTCGCCACCGATCCATGTTCCAAAAGAGAGCGGTCTACTTGTAGGCGAGAGCTCGACGCCAATTCTCTTAACTTCGCGCGCAAATTCATCCAAAACATCAGGGATAGTGAGAGAGAAGAGATCATCAAGATAGTAAAGAGCATTTGTTGCTTCATCTAAAGGTTCGGGTTGGCCAAGTCGTAATTCATCTGTTTGCCAGAGCAGATCAACAGTCTCTTCAAGGCGTCGCTCTTGCTGGCCGGTTGGCTCTTGATCGAGCAAGTGTGCAATTTGCCCGAGCTTTCCAAGAATTGAACGGCGCGCAGCTTCTGTGGGGTGCGCTGTAAATACAGGACGTACCGAGAAATCAGAGAGCCAATGCGAGACATCTTCTTGAGAAATTTCATGTCCAGCCACTGGATGCTCTTGTGCGTGAACAATTTTATCGACTGCGCGAGTTAACCAGGAACCGCCTTCTAATCGAGCTTGGGCAATTATCCGAGAGCGGTGAACTTGCTCGGCAACATTTGCTAAATGAAAGTAGGTACTAAAAGCTCGAACTAGTTGTACTGCTTCTTTGACACTTACGTTTTCGAGAATTTCTTCTCCGCCGCCTTCGCGAACTGCGCTACGTACCGCCTCTACGAGTTCGAGAAGTTCGATGCCTTCCTGACGAACAAGGGACTGTCCCAGCAGATCCCCAAGTTTGCGAACATCGCTGCGCAATTCACCATCATCGTTGGCAGATTCAACGTAGGCGTTTTCGGCAGACATGTGGCTAATCATGACAGGTGTTTTCTGCTCTAGACTCAACCCTGCCCCCCCATCTTTTTGGAGCGGGGCTAGTTGGCATTTACGAGGGAGGTGCGGGCATATGAAGGGCTTACTCACGACTTTGCTTACCGACCCTCAGATTTCGCAGCTTTCTACAACGGACGAGCGGGCAGTTGCTCCAACTCCGCTCTATCCATTTCTGATTGCTCTCCAAGGGCAATCTCGCCCGGTTTTAGTAGTAACTGCATCAAGTCGCGCCGCAGAAGATTTAACTTCAGAGATCAAAGTTCTTCATAACAATGTGCTGGAATTTCCAGCCTGGGAAACACTGCCGCATGAGCGATTAAGTCCTCGCAGCGATACTGTCGCAAAGCGAATCCACGCTCTTTACCAACTTGAAAACCAAAAACTTAATCAAGGGCAAGAGTTTCCAATCATCGTTACACCCGCCCGCGGATTAATTCATCGCTTCATTTCAGAGTTAGCAAAATCCCCGTTGAAGGAGATTGAAAAAGGAGAGGAAGAAAGCCTTGAGGCACTCGTACGTCATCTCTCTGAACTGGCTTATACGCGAACAGATTTAGTTGAACGGCGAGGAGATTTTGCCGTCCGTGGTGGAATTGTAGATATTTTCTTACCGCTCTCTGCGCACCCAGTTCGTATTGATTTTTTCGGCGATGAAATTGAAGAGCTAAGTTATTTTGATGTATCTGATCAACGCACAATCTCTCCGGTAATTGGAAAGCTACCTATTTATCCTTGTCGAGAACTTCTGCTCACACCTCAAGTTCGCGAACGAGCACGCGGCTTGCGCGAAAAGTTCCCTGGCGCTCTAGAAGTGTGCGACCGCATCGCCGAAGGAATTGTCACCGAAGGCATGGAGTCTCTCATCCCACTTTTGGTTGATGGCCAAGAAAGTATCTTGCATCGTTTGCTGCCGAATACGCAGGTGATTTTTCTCGATCAAGAACGTATTCGTTCAAGGTCAGCCGACCTGCTTGCAACAAACGAAGAATTCCTCGCTGCCTCATGGTCGAATGCCGCCAACGGTGCAGTTACTCCATTACATGATGGTCAAGGTACCTATATGTCTTGGGATGAATTGCAAGATGAGATAAAAACACTTGCAGTGGCCTCGCGTAGCTTCAACTCATTTGGTAGCGATCTTGACGTTGACACTCAATTCTTGGACTGCTCTTCAATTGAACCAATGCGCGGAGATGTTCAAAAGGCGATCGGTGCCATATCCGAAGCGCTGCTGCAAAACTATGCCGTTGTTTTCTCCGCTTCTGGCGCCGGTATGGCAGAACGTTTTGCGGATATCTTCCGAAACGCAGATTTGCCAGTACGTATGGTGCCCAATGTGAACTCCCAACCCGTGAGAGGCACAGTTCATGTCACGGTGTCGGCAATCAGCCACGGATTTCTCTCTCATCAAGGACAAGTACTCCTTATTACTGAGCGCGATCTATCAGGTAATAAAGGAAGCGGTAAAGACGGAGATCGTTTGCCATCTAAGCGCAAGCAAGCGGTTGACCCTCTCGAACTTCGTGCCGGAGATTTCGTAGTTCACGAACAGCATGGGATTGGGCGATATATCGAACTCGTTCACCGCACAACAGCCGGCGTCACTCGCGAATATTTAGTTATTGAATATGCGTCAGCAAAACGTGGGCAACCAGGTGATCGCATCTTCGTGCCGACCGATTCCCTTGAACAAGTAAGTAAGTATGTAGGTGGAGAGGCTCCAACGGTTCACCGCATTGGTAGCGGTGAATGGCAGAAAGCTAAGGGGCGGGCTCGTAAGGCAGTCCGCGAAATTGCTGGAGAGTTGATACGACTATATGCAGCACGAACAAGTGCGCCAGGCTTTGCATTCTCACCCGACACTCCTTGGCAGCGAGAGTTGGAGGATGCATTCTCTTACATCGAAACTGCAGATCAACTTTCGACAATAGACGAAGTTAAAGCTGATATGGAAAAGCCATACCCGATGGATCGAATTATCTGCGGAGACGTGGGATACGGAAAAACAGAAATTGCCATTAGAGCAGCATTCAAAGCCGTCCAAGATGGAAAACAAGTGGCAGTTTTGGTTCCAACAACATTGCTTGTTCAACAACATTCAACAACATTCGCCGAGAGGTATTCGGGGTTTCCGCTAAAGGTCGCCGGGCTATCTCGATTTAACACACCCAAAGAGAGTAAAGAAGTGTTAGAAGGGCTCTCTCAAGGAACCGTCGATGTAATTATTGGTACACATCGCTTACTTTCTAACGATGTTAACTTCAAAGATCTGGGCTTGGTTATTGTTGATGAAGAGCAACGATTTGGAGTAGAACAGAAGGAATCTTTGAAAAAGCTGCGAACATCGGTAGATGTATTAGCGATGTCCGCTACGCCTATCCCACGTACATTGGAGATGGCAGTAACCGGAATCCGCGAAATGTCCACAATTACCACGCCACCAGAAGAGCGCCATCCAATCTTGACCTACGTAGGACCCAGCGAAGAGTTACAGATTTCGGCAGCCATACGTCGCGAACTCTTGCGTGATGGACAAGTTTTCTATATTCACAATCGTGTTGAATCAATTGATAGAGCGGCATCCCATCTTCAAGAACTGATTCCCGAAGCACGCATCAGGGTTGCACACGGGCAAATGGGTGAGCACCAGTTAGAAGATGTCATTGTTGCGTTTTGGAATCGCGATTTCGATGTCTTGGTCTGCACAACAATTGTTGAAAGCGGCCTAGATATTGCAAATGCAAATACTTTAATCGTCGAACGCTCTGATCGATTTGGACTTTCGCAGCTCCATCAATTGCGCGGTCGTGTGGGACGTGGGCGCGAAAGAGCCTATGCATATTTTCTCTATCCAGCAGACCAACCACTTTCAGAGTTAGCTCACGATCGCTTAACCACTATCGCCGCTAATACCGACTTAGGATCTGGAATGCGCGTGGCCTTAAAAGATTTAGAGATTCGAGGCGCGGGCAATTTGCTAGGAGGCGAGCAGTCGGGACATATTGCCGATGTTGGTTTTGATTTATATATGCGCATGGTTGGTGAAGCAGTCTCTGATTACAAGAGTGGAATCATCGAGCAAGAAGAGAAACATCTTGAATGCAAAGTGGAACTCCCAGTCAATGCGCATCTTTCACATGAATATGTTCCGGGAGAGCGATTGCGTCTTGATCTCTATCGCCGTCTAGCTGATGTGAAAACTGAGGAGAGCGTTCTTGAAATCGCTGCGGAACTCTTAGATCGCTTCGGTCCACTCCCAGAACAAGCACAGGCGCTTCTCGGGGTTGCATCCTTACGAGCCGTTGCTAAATCTTTCGCATTAACCGAGGTTGTTCTCCACGGAAAATTCTTGCGCCTAGCTCCTGTCCGATTGGCAGAGTCCACTCAACTTCGTTTGAATAGATTGTTCCCAAAATCACTCTACAAATCAGCCACAAATAGCGTCTTGGTCGCGTTACCGGCGGCGCAATCTTGGGGTCCGGCAACACAAGGGCAAGAAATGGTGGATACTTCTCTTCTGGCATGGGCCACAGAGGCCATCAAAACCGTACTGGCGCCAACAGACCCGAAGAGAGCGAGCTAAACGTGAAGAGAATTATTGCCCTGATTTCAATTGCAGGTGCTCTTGTTTTAACGGGTTGCTCATCGATTAGTTCTGCCGCCACCGTAGGTTCCGAGAAGATCTCGCAAGCAACGGTTCAAACAAGTATTGATACTGTCCTTGCTGAACGTGCAACAGTTGATACCTCGCAGATGACAAACCTAGAAACTGGCGCTGCGCTTAACCGTAGCCAACTTCGCTTTCACCTCATCGTCGCACTCTTAGGTGCAGTCGGAAAAGATGCAAAAGTTACCGTCACTAAGGCCGAGATCGATACACGTCGTGCCAGCATCATTTCTCAAATTGGTGGGGCAGCAGCACTTCCAAAGGCATTAGTTGGCGCTGGCATAGCATCGGTTGATCTCGATGCTTATCTAGAATTAATCCTTACCTCAGAGAAGATTTCGGCTGCGGCAGTTGCTGCGGGAGTCGACCAAAGTACTGTTGGTGATGAAATTCAAAAACTCGTTGTTGCTAAAGCTCAAGAGCTAAAAGTAACTGTTAACCCACGTTATGGAACATGGGATAGCGTTAACGGAGATGTCATCGCAGTCGATTCAGCAAGCCCAGCAGCAAGTACCGCTGCAACCCCATGACGATCTCTCACTTGCAACGACTCGTTGCGGTGATGGATCAGCTTCGCTCACCAGGTGGTTGTGTTTGGGATGCTGAGCAAACACACGAGAGTTTAATTAAATTCTTACTCGAAGAGTCATACGAATATATCGAAGCAGTAGAGCTCGATGATCGCGAAGCGATGAAAGAAGAACTTGGCGATGTTTTGCTCCAGGTGTATTTCCATGCGCGTATCGCACAGGAACACCCGACTCATCCATTCTCTATTGAAGATGTTGCAGAGGGTGTTGCGGATAAATTGATTCGACGCCATCAACACGTATTTGGGGATGTCGAAGTTTCATCAAGTGATGAAGTTCTAGAAAACTGGGAAGCTCTCAAAGCAATTGAAAAAGGTAGAAAATCAGCGGTTGAGGGCGTCCCCATGGGCCAGCCTGCAATGCCACTAGTTGCCAAGCTGATGTACCGCGCGCAAATGAACAAAATCGCTCTAGAGCTACCTTCGGAAATCACGACACCTAATGAAGCTACGGCTGAAAGCGTGGGCAACGTACTCGTTGCCACTATTGCATGGGCTGTTGCGAATGGCATTGATCCCGAGAAAGCCTTGCGTGATGCCGCGCGCGGTATCGCCGATAAAATCGTTGAGTTAGAAAGCACGGTAGGATAAGCCCGCAATCAACGTTGATTTCGCGCCTTATGTAATTTTCACCCTTGAAGGAGATACAAAAGTGGCCGTTATTGAAGCTCTCGGTGCTCGCGAAATACTTGATTCCCGCGGAAACCCAACGATTGAAGTTGAGATCGCACTCGAAGATGGAAGCCAAGCACGTGCCGCCGTTCCAAGTGGTGCATCTACCGGCGCATTCGAAGCGGCAGAACTGCGCGATGGTGCAAAGCGCTATTCAGGAAAAGGCGTCGAAAAGGCAGTGGCCTTTGTTATGGATGAAATTGCTCCAGTAGTCATTGGATTAGATGCACAAGACCAACGCCTCGTTGATGACGAGATGATTAAGCTCGATGGCACGCCAAATAAATCACGCTTAGGTGCAAATGCGATTTTGGGTGTTTCACTCGCAGTTGCCAAGGCATCTGCTGAAAGCGCCGACCTTTCACTCTTTCGTTATCTCGGTGGACCAAACGCCCATCTGCTTCCCGTACCGATGATGAACATCCTCAACGGTGGCGCACACGCAGATACAAATGTTGATATCCAAGAATTTATGGTTGCCCCAATAGGCGCACCAACATTTAAAGAGTCCCTACGTTGGGGCGCCGAGATTTATCATGCACTTAAAGCTGTATTGAAAAAGCGCGGCCTTGCTACGAGCGTCGGCGACGAAGGTGGATTCGCACCAAACCTTGAGAGCAACCGCGCTGCTCTTGACCTAATCCTCGAAGCGATTGTTGCCGCAGGCTTCACGCCAGGCAAAGACATTGCCTTAGCAATGGATGTTGCAGCCACAGAATTCCACAAGGATGGCAAGTACTCATTCGAAGGATCTCAACGGACCTCAGATGAGATGATCGCTTATTACGCAGAACTAGTAAGCGCATATCCGCTAGTTTCAATCGAAGATCCACTCGATGAAGAAGATTGGGCAGGCTGGGCGAGCATGACTGCCTCCCTTGGTTCAAAGGTTCAAATAGTTGGAGATGACTTATTCGTCACCAACCCAGTTCGCCTTGCAAAGGGAATTGCAGCTCACACTGCCAATGCGCTCTTAGTTAAGGTCAATCAAATTGGAACTCTGACTGAGACACTTGATGCCGTGGATTTAGCGCACCGTGCAAATTATCGAAGCATGTTGAGCCATCGCTCAGGTGAAACGGAAGATACAACTATCGCTGATTTAGCTGTTGCTACTAATTGCGGGCAGATTAAGACTGGTGCTCCAGCACGAAGCGAACGCGTTGCTAAATACAACCAATTACTACGTATCGAAGAAGAGCTAGCAGAAGGCGCACGCTACGCGGGTAGGGCAGCCTTCCCTCGCTTTAGCGCATAAACAATGGCTCGACGTCGCTCGGGTTCTTCCCGCCGCAGTGGCTCACCTCGTGCATTAGCACTTGGCATCGTTCTCTTTCTTCTTGCTTTGATGTTGGCACCGCCAACACAAAGGTACTTCGCACAAAGAGCTCAGATCAGCGCAGTACGTGCGCACGTCAATGCAAACAATCAAGCACTTGCTGATGCGGCCCGCGAGTTAACTCTCTGGAAAGATCCTAATTACGTCAAATCCCAAGCACGTTCACGTCTGCACTTTGTCATGCCAGGGGAGCGTCAGTACATCGTGACAGATCCGGCCACTGGTACAACTAAGCAAACAACCACAGCTGTGGCTAAAGATATTGCTTCAGGCCTACCTTGGTATAACAGATTGATTGCCTCGATTACAGAAACTGGATCGGCGTGAACAAGGCAACTGCCGATGATTTGGCTTGTATCGAACTTCAACTTGGTCGCACTCCGCGCGACGTTCATGCGATTGCATATCGTTGTCCTTGCGGAAAACCTGCAGTTGTTGAGACCGAACCTCGTTTAGCTGATGGAACGCCATTTCCAACTTTTTACTATGCAACCTGCCCACGGCTCACGGGTGCGATATCAACTTTGGAATCGACTGGAATGATGGCGCAGATGAATGAACGCTTAGCGGTAGATGCCGAACTCTCTGGCGCTTATTCAGCAGCTCATGATGATTACATTGCTGCACGCACAGCTTTAGGTATAGAAGTTCCTGAAATAAAAGATATCTCTGCCGGAGGAATGCCCAACCGTGTTAAATGTTTACATTCACTCGTTGCACATTCACTTTCTGCTGGCGAAGGCGTCAATCCATTAGGCGATGAAGCACTTACCGCTTTGCCTCAATGGTGGCTCACCGACCCTTGTAAGTCGGAGGAGTAATGCGCGTTGCCGCCATAGATTGTGGAACTAATTCGATTCGTTTGCTTATCGCAGATGTAGATGGCGTTAATTTCCGCGAAGTTTATCGGACGATGGAGATTGTCAGATTAGGTCAAGGAGTAGATCAAACGGGTCGATTCCATCCTGATGCGATCACACGCACCCTTGCAGCGGTAGACCTTTTTGCTGGCGAGATTAGGCGTCGAGGTGTTGAAAAGATTCGCTTTTGCGCAACGAGTGCTACGCGCGATGCTACAAATCGTGACTTGTTCCTCAATGGTGTGAACGAGCGCCTTGGCATTTTCCCAGAGGTTATTTCTGGAGAAGAAGAAGCAACGCTTTCATTTCAAGGCGCGATACGAGAACTTTCACAATCCCAATCACCATTCTTAGTCGTAGATATCGGTGGCGGATCCACCGAATTTGTCTTTGGCAGCTCAATTGTTGAATCAGCTAAGAGCGTCAATATTGGCTGCGTCCGTATGTCAGAACGACATTTCAAATCTGATCCACCATCTGCGGACGAGATTGCCCTTGCGACCGAGGACATCAAAATAGCGATTGCTGAAGCAGCCTCAATCGTTCCAATTACAAAAGCAAAGACACTCGTTGCGGTTGCAGGCACCGCAACCACTGTGGCAGCAGCTGCTTTAGGTCTCGAAGAATATGACAGGTACGCAATTCACCTTTCGCGAATCTCAGCAGCACAAGTGGCCGAAGTTTCACAGATGTTCTTATCTCTTAGTAGCGCGGCACGCGCAGCTCTCGGCTACATGCATCCTGGACGGGTTGATGTAATCCCCGCAGGCGCACTTGTTCTCAATCAAGTCATGATTGCAACGGGTGCTAAAGAATTTGTAGCATCCGAAACAGATATCCTCGATGGAATTGCGTGGTCTCTTGCCTCGAGTTAAACGAACTGCGGTTGCAAAAGTTGCGGCACAGTGCACTTCGCTTCTACAAATTGATACATCAATTACCGAGTGCAACGCCTGCCCTCGCTTAGTCCAATGGCGAGAGGAAGTCGCAGTAGTTAAACGCAAGGCATATCTCAATCATGATTACTGGGGCAAGCCAATTTCAGGATTTGGCGATAGCAAGCCACGTTTATTAATTATTGGTTTAGCACCTGGTGCGCACGGCGCAAATCGAACGGGACGGGTATTTACCGGTGACCCATCTGGAGATTGGTTATTTGGATCGCTGCACCGACTTGGTATCGCCAAAATTCCCACAAGCACCGGGCGCGAAGATGGACAGAAGTTGAAACAGACGCGCATCACCACAGCAGTGCGATGTGCGCCACCAGATAATAAGCCGAGTAATGAAGAACGTGATAAGTGCTCACCATGGCTATTGCGTGAATTTGAGATTGCCCAATCAACGACGAGAGCTTTTGTTGGTCTTGGAGGATTCGCATGGAGTGCGCTCATCAAGGCGTTGCGCGAGTTAGGTCATCCGATCCCAACAGTGAAGTTCGGTCACGGAGCAACTTATACATATAGCCATAACGGCAATGAATATATGCTGATCGCCAGTTACCACCCCAGCCAACAGAACACTTTTACCGGGAAATTGACGGAGAAAATGTTGGATTCTGTTCTCCAAAAAGCGGGTACATTTGCCCACGTTATCTAGCACGTGGCCCCGATAGCCCAATGGCAGAGGCAGAGGACTTAAAATCCTCCCAGTGTGGGTTCGACCCCCACTCGGGGCACCAATATTTCTATCATCCAATCGATTGATATCGAGGCCACCCATTAATATTGAATTATGAAGCGCTTCAAAATAGCTTTAGTAATCCCAGCGCTTCTCATCGCCTTTATTCCATCAATAGCTAAAGCACAACCAACTAATAATTGCCGTATCGAAACATCTCCGTGGAATATCGTTTCACTTGGATTTCCATTGAAAGTAGAAAGACTGGCAAATAAAACTAATCCCAAAATTCTGATTTTGCCGTATCAACTAAAAGGAGAGCCTGAATACACTTTCACCGAAGTGGACAAAGAAAGCTTCAATGGTGCAGTAAGAAACATAAGCCAATTATCTGGAAATAAGAGCAACGTAACCCTCGTCTTTAGTGAAGCTTTAGAATTAGGTCAGTCGGCAGCTGATCTAGATTTCATAAAGAGAAACGTCCAGATGACCTGGCAGACTGACTTTGAGAAATCTACCTTTGGTTTTGTCACAAAGACGATACTTGCTGGGGACTCAAAGATTGATTACAAAGGTATAGATGCTGTTGTCTTGTTTGGCTCCTCACAAAGCAAGAAAGAATATATTGGCGAAGCAATGATGTTCACTAATGATACGAGTATAAAAAATAATCCTAAGAAATCATCAGGTGGTAGCTGGTGGGATCCCATAAAAACAAGTGAAGGTGAAATTTCAAACGCGGTGTTACTCTATAACGATCTTTCCACCGACACAATCACACACGAAATTATGCATCTTTATGGTCTCACTGATTTATATGGCTCAGTAAGTAGCCCAAATTTCAGCATTATGGCTACAGGCGGATTAAAACCTGCCACCCTTCTTCCATATGAAAAATGGGTTCTGGGTTGGTTGCCCGACGAAAGCGTTACTTGTGTTAATTCGATAACTGAGCTTTCTTCAAATCCTGCCGATAATAGATTCACTTTTGACTACTCAACGGGTGATAAGACTCTTGTAATCCCAACTGGTTCTACAACTGCATTAATTGTTGATGTCTTCAATTATCAGCAGAGTACCTACCTGCAATATTATTCTTTAGACAATAATGCACGCCCTCCGATTTTAAGAGTTACACCGGGGCCACTGCGTTTAAGTAATTTTCGAGGAGTATCAACTCAATTTGAGTCTCCAAACTACACATTATTGATTAGTGATAACGACGGTTCAAATGTTGTCATCAATCTAATTCCTACCAGTGGTGTTAATTCCGTAGATTCGGTGCAGCTCATTACTAAGGCTGGTTCAAGAAAGTTAGAAATCGATGCCATGCTCATTGCCAAGCAAGAAGCAGATGCCAAGGCTGCGGCAGAGTTAAAAGCCAAAAAGGAATCAGACGCTAAAGCTGCTGCGGTTAAGAAAACGACCATCACTTGCGTCAAAGGTAAGCTCACTAAGAAAGTAACTACGATTAAGCCAGTTTGTCCTGCCGGGTACAAAAAGAAGTAAATCCTCCCAGTGTGGGTTCGACCCCCACTCGGGGCACCATCTGATTAATAAACCCAGAGGGCTGTGCGAACACGTGGCTCCCCCCAGGAAAATGAATGCACATCAGCTAAATCTTGCTTTTCAAGTGGCGGGGCTTTCACCTCTACCCCTGGTCTCATCTCGATGCTTGCATGCACCGTTTATACCTTGGTTGCACAATCACGTGTGTTGCCAAAGTATCGCGCGGCATTAGTAATGTCATCGATGGTTACATTTATTGCTGGCTATCACTATTTCCGAATTTTCAACTCATTTAATGAATCTTCGGTCAAGAATGCAGTCACGATCGGCACATCACAAGGTTCATTTAACGAGGCTTACCGATACATCGATTGGATCCTTACAGTTCCACTTCTTCTCGTCGAAGTAATCGCAGTGCTTGCTCTTGCAAAGGCAGCCTCTAAGTCTTTGATCAATCGCTTGGTTCCAGCATCAGCAGCGATGATTATCTTGGGCTATCCAGGGGAAATTTCAACAGACAGTGGAACAAAGATTCTATTCGGAATCTTATCTACGCTTCCATTCCTTTACATTCTCTATGTCTTATTCGTAGAGCTAACGAAGTCAATGGACCGCCAGCCAGAGGGTGTTGCAGCGACTGTAAGCCGTTTGCGCTTACTCCTAATTGCTACCTGGGGTGTTTACCCAATTTCATATTTGATTCCAATCTTAGTGAAGAATCCATCAGCGAGTCAGATGGCAATGCTCTTCACGGATCGCCAGATCGGTTACACAATTGCAGATGTTCTTGCAAAGTGCGTATTTGGTCTAACTATCTACAAGATTGCAAAGATGAAGTCTGTTGCTGAAGGCATGAAAGACGATCACTAATATCTAGCTTGTAAAGAGGGGCCCTGCAGTTGCAGTGCCCCTCTTTACGAATAGTCCTAATTCTTCGCTCGTTTCTCGACTAGGAGTAGACAATGACTAATCTTCGTTTTGGTGGCTATTTACTCGTGGCTATCGGCTTGATTAATTTGAGGTATCAAACTGGACATCACAACGCACTCCTCCACAGCATGGCGATAGTGGTTCCTGGATTACTACTCTTAGCTGGAACGTATATTTCGGCTACTCAACGCATATTAATGAGAAAGAATTCACAACTCCTAGTGGCTCTATGTGCCGCTCTCTTGCTTGTCTACGCGTTCACCAATTAGACGTTTCCTGATCAAAAAGTGAATAATCTTCTAGATTCATCAGAAAAGGTTGGGTCTACCCAACCCCCCCCTTCTTGCACTTCAGGCTTGTGTCTGTGAAGGTTAGCCTTTTAGCCTCCTAACAACTGTCGATGGTGGTCGATACGGAATCATGTTGCACGAGGAAGTTGGAGAGAGTCGATGGCTATTTTGAACTTTAATGAGGGCGGTCGCTCACGCGCCCCCAAAAATAAAAAGTTCAAACTCATATTTGGTACCGGGCTCTTAGCGATCACGCTAGGGCTAAGTTCGACCCTTGCTGCAAATATTGATATCAACTCGGGTCCTGTTGAATTCGGGCAAGGTGTAGCGCAAACAACTGCCTGCGATGGCAACGTTGTAATGACACCAAGTTCAACTTTTTCAAATATTCAGGATGGTGGGGAATTCCTCTTTACTTCCTTCACGGTCTCGGATATTTCGAGTGCCTGTGATGGCAAAGTTTTCACAATTAGAGCTTATAAGGATCAACAAAGCGAACCTCTTGATTTATATACGACTGTCGGAACTACTGATCCCTATACTGAAATTCAGGTTCTAGACGATGGCGGAAGCTTCAGCTTTGTCGGGGGAGGCTTGTTAGCAGATGACATTGTAGATATCACTAATGGCTTTACGGTTTCTATGGTTACATCTGGCCCCCCAGCGAGTACTGCCGTCGCCTTAGCTAATGATGTGGATCGAATTACAATTGAGAGTGGAGAATACGTCGCAGGTACTCCCGCCCCCGTAGGTACAAGTTATATTTACGTAACAACGGATGGCGTGTCGCCCTATGCCATTGGGAGAGCAAATCTTGACGGTACCAATTTCGTCACTGATTTTTCTAACGCATCTGCATTCACTGGTTCAATCATTACAGATTCATCACACATCTATTGGAATGATAGATATACTTTATATAAATCCGCTCTAGATGGAACCGCTATCACTGAACTCTTTACTGTGCCAGGCAATTGCTGGCCCCCAGCCACTTCGGGCATCGCCGTAGATTCGACATACATTTATTACTCAGATTCCTGTACAAATTCAATTGGAAGAGCGAAATTAGATGGAACTGAAAGAAATGATATCTTCATAATCGGTACCAGTTCACACGGTGCAGCCTTTGTCGGTAATGATCTATACGGACTTTATGTAGGCAATAATAAAATTTATTGGGCAAACTACACAACCAATACGATTGGTAGAGCAGATATTGACGGCACGAATCAATATAATGAATTCATCAGCACGGTTACAGGTGGAATTTGTGGTGTCACTATTCAAAGTGGCTATATTTATTGGACTAACTTTGACACCAATACAATTGGTCGGGCAAATCTCGATGGTTCTAATATAGATAATTCCTATATCGATACAGGAAGTTCCACCAATCCGTATTACATTGTGTCAACCGCTTCTCAGTTATTTTGGACGGATTACACTTCAGGCGCTGTAGCTCAATCCAATCTAGACGGCTCTGGAGAATCCATTCTCTTCTCTTATCCAGCCGCGACTGGAATTGCGCTGTCAGCTGGGTTAAATTGATTTAAGATTGTCACAGCTCCTGCAACCTCAGTTCCTCATGCATTCAAGAAGGAAGCGAATCTTTCTCCGAATCTAGATCTTCCTGCACCGGGGGAAGTGTTTCATAAATCGCAAGGGCGGGGATTTATGAAAATTGTGATTATCATTGTGATCGGACTTGGCCTTGTTGGTGTCTATCAAGCGATGGTGCACGGAGGCAGTTCCAGAGGGATCAAATACCGCTAGTTACATCAGATAATCGCTTAAAGTACTCCCATGAGATATCGACATCGGAGTGTGTTTTGGATTCTGTTATTTTCCTGCATTGCGATTATGCCTGCTGGGGCAGCAATTACCGAATCATCGGTTTGCAAGAAGGTGGACGTTACTACCAAAGTAGGTGCAGCTACCTTTAAGTGCACCAAGGTGGCAAAGAAATTGGTGTGGCTGAGGTTCTTCACTCAGGATGAAGCCAAGCAAGCAATTTCAGAACTTCAATTTGCCAATGGGAAGATTTCTGACTTACAGGCTAAGTTAGATGCTGCGCAAGCGATTCTCGATGAGAATGAAAACGTTAAGAGGGCACTTGCTCAAAGATATAATCCGTTTAGCGAGTTATTAGCGAAGGCTTACCAGGATTTCTTGGCGACAACCTCGGCGGAAACTGCCAATTATGCTTCCAATGTTTCTAGCAGTGGAAAACTTTGTGCGCCGGGAGTTTTGTGCTTAGTCGGAAGCGCTGGCCCTGGTGGTGGAATAATTTTTTATGACGCAGGGGCGCAACAATCATGGGGACGTTACCTTGAGTTTGCACCAGAAGGTTGGTCAGGAGATTCGGGGGATCCATCCGAATATTGGTGCGATGTCACGAGCATGGACTTTAGCGCTGCGGTAACTGATGCAAAATTGAAGTTATCTATAGGCAATGAAATTGGCAAAGGGCAAGCAAATACTGATTTGATGTTGGCGGTATGTAAGAGTGGCGCCGCTAATGTGGTTCATGCCTATAAAGGTGGGGGTTTAGAAGATTGGTTTTTGCCCTCAACTGATGAACTTAACGAGTTGTGCAAATTAGCTGGCAGTACCAATGAAGGGTTTGAGGCTTCCGGAGATTGCGCAAATTTGGCCACCCTCGAAGCTGGATTTTCTGATGCCGGTTATTGGTCATCAACTGAATCAAGTGATGTGATGGCCTCGTATCAGGATTTCTCGGTAGGGAGTATCTTGAATTTCTACAAAGAGGATTTCCAATTGGTTAGACCAATCCGCGCTTTCTAGTAACCGCAGTTGAGCCTGAAATCTAAGAATCTATAAGGTATTTCTCAGCAATTGAGCCTGCCTAGCGATTGCCGGGAAGGTTTCCAACCTTAGAATTGTTCTACTCGTGATGGAAATGCCATCGCAAGATAAAAGGAGACACGAATATATGCGCAGCTCAAACCCTGTTTTGGGAAGAGCCTTCAATCAGCGTGGATACGCTGCATTTGATCCCACGAAAACTCATGATTCGCCAGAGACGCTAGAGAATCTTTACAACGCCCCTGCTGCATCATCACTTCGCACTGGTCGTATGACGATTGACGATGTAGTTACGCGTACAGGAATTCTCTTTGGAGTCTTAGTAATCACAGGCGTAATTGCTTGGACACTTAACTTCGGCGTCACTATGTTGATGGTTGGCGTATTTGGCGGATTTATTATGGCCATGGTCAATAGTTTTAGTAAGACTGTGCGTCCAGCACTTGTCATTGCATATGCCGCATTTGAAGGCGTTGCACTCGGAACTTTGAGTCATGTCTATAACTCGGCATACCCAGGAATTGTTAGCCAAGCAGTGATTGGAACACTTGCGGCATTCGCTGGCGTTCTCTTTGCATATCGCAGCGGACGGATCCGTGTTACACCTAAATTCACACGAATGATGATGGGTGCACTTATTGGCTACCTCGTCCTTGGACTTGTGAGCATGTTCGCAGGTATGGCAAATGTTGGTGGCGGACTTGGTTTCTACGGAGTAAGTGGCCTTGGATTACTTCTTGCTTTCGGTGGGGTAGCGCTTGCAAGCTTTTTCCTCATCTTGGACTTCGATCAAATCGAACAAGGAATTCGTCAAGGAGTTCCTGAACAAGAGTCATGGAGAGCAGCTTTCGGATTGATGGTTACATTGGTCTGGCTCTACATGGAGATCTTGCGTCTGATTTCAATATTGCGTGGTAACGATTAAATAGATTTACTAAGAAACCCGGCTCTCACAAGGAGTCGGGTTTTTTATTGCAAGTGTGACTTACGGGTCTCAGGCAATCTAATCGCCAACACAATTGCTATAGAGAAAACTATGGCTGACACGGTAAATGCCGTTCGGAATGAATAGAGATCTGAAAGAGCGCCAACTGCGATAGGTCCGATAATCATTCCTAGATCACCTGCCATCTGCCAAAGTGCGATGACTTGCCCGCTCTTTCCGCGTATGACATCGCCTACGATATTTGCGGGCGTGGTTGATAAGAATGCGCCCCCTAATCCCACAATTGCCATGCTCGCTAAGTACATCCAGGGATGAACGGCGAAAATAAGCATAAGGACTCCGCACAAGACCACAGTGGTACCAATCAATAACGCGGCACGACGTCCCTGGCGATCGGATATATCGCCTGCAGGAAGAAGTAAGAGCCCCTGAAGCAGCGCTGCAATGGTGAATCCCAGTCCTACAACGGCTGTTGTTGAGTGCAATTCCTCGGTGACAAAGAGAGGGAGTATCGATGAACGTAAACCAAAAAGAACCCAACTGGTCAGAAATGTAAGCACAAGTGCGGTCCTGTACGGAGCCAACTTCAAGGCTTCAGGGATTCCCATATTTTCATCACTTTTGCTTTCGGCTTTAGTGGTGGGTTTTCCTGGTGACAGGAAGAAGAAACCGACAGCGCCAGCGATAATCAATGTAGAGCCGTATGAGATAAAGGGCGCCCGCAATGAAATCGCACTAATTGCGCCACCGATTGCAGGGCCAGCAATACCTCCGACAAGAAATGATCCGTTATATACCGATTGCGCGCGACCACGATGTTCATCTGAAACAGATCTCATGATGATCGACCCGGCAGCAACAGAGAACATCGAAGAGCCCAATCCACCGGCTGATCGAAAGATCAACAGTTGGTGGTAGCTATGTGCGAATGCGCAGAGGAAACTTGAGATTGAAACCATGAAGATTCCAGTAGTAAAAACGGGGCGCTCGCCAAAGCGATCGACAAGTTTGCCTGAAATTAGCCCCGAAGAAAATCGTGCAATTGCAAAGGCTGAAATAATTAGTCCGACAGCAGAGTTATTGACCCCGAAAGACTTAGTAAAGAGCGGAATAGCGGGAACAACAATTCCGAATCCGACCGCAACAAAAAATGAAGCTGCGACCATGACTCGAACTTCTCGGGGTAAATCCCCCAGAAGTTTTTTGGGGATCAACCAATCGCCTCGCCAGCTGCTTCTTCTCGGGCTGCGGCGTAATCATTGTTTGTCCGCAAAGGCAATTCACGCAACGAGAGTGCAAGGATAAATCCGAGCGCAGTCACTGGTGCGGCAGTGTAGAAAACAATATGGAATGCATTGACGTATGCATCGAGTGCAGTGTTGACAACAACCGGCGCAAACGTTTTAGGAGCCGCGATGATATGTGTAATTCCTGTTTGCGAGAGATCTACACCAGCTACCGCAGTGGGATCTGTTGATGCCAAGTTTGCAAAACCTGAGGACATGTAATGTGTGAGGCGATTGTTAAGTACAGCGCCGAAGATTGCAGTGCCGAAGACGCTACCAAGGGAGCGGAAGAAAGTATTTGAGCTTGTGGCAACGCCCATATCCTTGAAATCCACCGAGTTCTGCAGGGCGATAACGATGGTCTGCATGGAAAGCCCCAAACCTGCTCCAACCAAGATGGCGTAGATCGAGAGCTGCCAGTAAGGCGTATTGCGGGTCAGGCTAGTCATAAGCAAAATTCCAACGGTCATTACTGCAGTACCAATAACTGGGAATAGTTTGTACTTACCGGTTTTGCTGATTTGTTTTCCGCTGAAGATGGAAGTTGAGACGATGCCGAGCATCAACGGAATTAATTTCAATCCAGCTTCAGTTGCAGTGTTTCCTTTTACTATCTGTAGATAGAGAGGCAACATAACAATTGCGCCAAACATGCCTGCGCCGATGACGCCTCCAAGAAGAGAAGTCAATGTAAATGTATGGTTCTTAAAAAGGCGCATAGGAAGAATTGGTTCTTTCGCCTTTCCTTCCCAGAATACGAAAATAACTGAAAGCACAAGACCGACAAATAGGTAACCGAGTGTTCGAGCATCGAGCCACCCATCTTGCGGTCCGTAAACAGCCAACGAGAGGAGCATTGTTGTCACGCCAGCGACCAGCAATAGCGCTCCGAGATAATCGATTGAGTGCTCACGCTTAACTTTTGGAATATGAAGTACTGCTGAAGTGATTGCCAACGCTGCGATACCAAATGGAAGATTGATGTAGAAAATCCAACGCCATCCAGTCACACCGAGAATCTGTTGATGATCTGAGAAGAATCCGCCAAGAAGTGGACCAGCTACAGATGAAAGTCCCCACACCGCTCCGAAATATCCTTGATAACGACCACGCTCGCGTGGGGGAACAATGTCGCCGATGATGACGAATGTAAGAGCCATTAGTCCACCAGCGCCAAGACCTTGCAGCGCACGGGTAGCAATGAGCTGAGTCATGTTCTGTGAAAGACCAGCAAGTAAGGAGCCGACCAAGAAAGTGACGATCGCAAACTGGAAGACAACCCGGCGTCCATAAAGATCCGAAATCTTTCCGTAAAGCGGAGTTGATGCGGTAGAAGTAAGAAGGTATGCAGTGACTACCCAGGTATATTCCTTGAGGCCGTGAAGATCGATCACGATTGTTTTCAGCGCTGTAGATACGATGGTTTGGTCTAAAGCTGCTAGGAGCATTCCGGTCATCAATCCACTGAGGATGATCATGATTTCGCGGTGGGTATGCGCCTTCTCTGGTGCTCCAGTACCGGCTTTCTTGGACATGAGTAACCTTTCATAGCAATCAGCATGCGTGATTTTCGAGTTTCACAAGCTTGTGTAGAGAGGTAACTTTACCTCGTGAAATCGATTATTGCAGAACATCTGGTCAAGACCTACCGTAACGGCGAAGTCCTTGCGCTCAATGACTTAAGCCTTGATGTTGAAGAAGGCACGGTTCTTAGCGTTCTTGGTCCCAATGGCGCAGGCAAAACAACAGTTGTGCGCATACTGAGCACTTTGCTTACCCCAAATTCGGGATCAGCATCGGTTGGTGGAATCGATGTGATAAAAAATCCCGACAAAGTTCGCGAAATTATTGGGCTATCAGGTCAGTACGCAGCTGTCGATGAAACTTTGACTGGCTGGGATAACTTGGTGATGTTCGGTCGTCTTTATCACTTGGGCAAAAAAGCTGCGATAGTTCGAGCAGATGAGTTACTAGAGAGATTTTCACTTACCGAAAGCGCTCGTCGCCCAATTAAAACTTATTCAGGTGGAATGCGTCGCAGGTTAGATCTAGCAGCAGCTCTAATCGTCCAACCAAAAGTACTTTTTCTTGACGAACCAACAACAGGACTTGATCCGCGTGGGCGTCAAGAGATGTGGGGCGTAATTGAAGAACTCGTTAAAGGTGGGGTAACGCTTCTTCTCACTACACAATATTTAGATGAAGCCGATCAACTCGCAGATGAGATTGCAGTCATCGATCATGGCAAAGTGATTGCACGTGGAACTTCCGATGCGCTGAAAACTCAAGTTGGCGGAGAGCGTCTCGAAGTAGTAGTTGATGTGGCGCATATTGCACCGACCATGGAGATCGTGACTCGTGTGAGTGGCTCTGTGGCTTCGCTCGATGAAGGGTTGCGCAAAGTCTCGGCTCCCGTAACTACTGGCGCTGGCGCACTGATCGAGGTGCTGCGCTCGCTCGATGGCGCTGGGATTCACCCATTAGATGTTGCTCTTAAACGCCCATCCCTCGATGACGTTTTCATGGCTTTGACCGGCCACGCTGCTGAAGATGAAGTAATTGCGACAGAAAAGAAGAAACGCAAATGAGAGCACTTACCGACGCATTGATTATTACCAAACGCCAACTCTTGCAGTTGGCAAGAGTCCCAGAAGTGTTGATCTTCTCGACTATCCAGCCAGTGATGTTCGTTCTCCTTTTCCGCTATGTCTTCGGAGGCTCAATCGACACTGGCCAACCTGGTGGTTATGTTCAGCTGCTCATGCCAGGAATCTTCGTTCAGACAACGGCATTCACCTTGGCAGCAACTGCATCAGGGCTTGCCGAAGATATGACAAAAGGTTTGATTGACCGCTTTAGGTCATTACCAATTTCTCGCGCTGCACTTGTCTTCGGACGAACACTCGGCGATGGATTGCTCAACATTGTTGTGTTAACTGTTATGGGTCTTGCCGGTTTCTTAGTTGGCTGGCGGCCATCATCAGGGCTTGCGAAAATTGCCCTCGCCTTTATTTTCCTACTCGCATTTGGCTATGCGCTTTCTTGGGTTGGTATTTATGCAGGTTTAGCAGCTCGAGATGCGCGTGTAGTACAGAATATGAGTTTCTTGATTACATTTCCGTTGACATTTCTTTCCAATGCGTTCGCCCCTACAACTGGTATGCCGCGAGCGCTTCAGTATTTTGCTGAATGGAATCCAGTTTCGACAATGGTTGCAGCGTGCCGCGAACTCTTTGGCTTGCAGAATCAATTTGGCGCAACAGCTGGATCTTTTCCTAGCGAACATCCATTGACGATGTCTTTGATTTACATGGTAATTATCTTGGCAATCTTTGTGCCGCTAAGTGTTCGTAAATATACAAAGACAGCAACTAAGTAATTCTTACTGGTAGAACTCAGCTTCTAGGATTGCTACTTTAATTTCGCGACCACTGGGAGCGGTGTAAGTAACGGTATCTCCAATTTTTGCTCCAAGGACTGCGGCACCTAGTGGCGACTTCTCGCTATAGACATCTAAATCCCCAGAGGAAATTTCGCGAGAACCTAAAAGGAATTTCATTTCATCGCCGCCAATGTCGGCAGTGATAACCATTCCTGCTCCAACAAAACCGGACTCATTCTCAGGAGGGGCGCCAATATGAGCATGCTCGAGCATATGTTTGAGTTGGCGAATACGCGCTTCCATCTTTCCCTGCTCTTCGCGAGCTGCGTGATAGCCGCCATTTTCTTTGAGGTCACCTTCGGCGCGGGCAGTTTCAATCTTCTTAATAATTTCCGTGCGCCCAGTGCTCTCAAGCTCAGAGAGTTCTGCTTGGAGTCGGTCTGCGGCTTCTTGGGTGAGCCAAGTATTAGTACTCATAAGTGTCGAAGGTTACTGTGTTGTAGCCCAACAGCGCGAGATACCTGCATTGACGCTGGCACTGCGCGTAGCGATAAGCGTGATTGTCTCGATATGGGCTGCCCCTGCTGGGAAAAGCGCATCGACCTCGCCCACCACATTCTTATCAAAATCATGGGCGACCAGGGTGCAGGTTACGGGCAGCGATGGATCACGTCGATCAAGTGAATACCTGATGCTGACTTCTCGATCAGAGGAAACTGAGAAAGAAATAAGTGATGCAGATATCGCAGGGCGCGAGTGATGGAGACCGGCCCACAGCAGCCAAGCTCCGCCAATGATGAGTAAAGTCACCGCTAGAGGTTTCCAGCGAGTGGGCACCTGGCCGTATCTATCGGAATAAGAGAACTCGGACATGGGATTATTCTTTCAGAGTTAAGGGGTTGACATGCCAAAGAACATCGAAATTGGAGCGGCAGGTTCTGTCACTGTCTCCATTCTCGTCATAGTTTTCGCTCTTCTGATGCGTAGCTTCTACAAACGTTACACAAGGATGGAGAAGCGCAAGGACGATGCTGCGCAATAGAGCCAAACAGGGAGCTGGGTTTCTCCTCCTTATTACAATCGCGAGTATCTTTTTTAGCCTGGGAATGTGGCAATGGGATCGCGCTCAACAGAGTCGTCTCAAGCCCACCGTCAATAATAATCTGACTTCGCTGGAGTCTTTGCTCCAACCTCGGATTGCCCTGCCTGCAAAAGTTGTCATGCGCTATGTCCGCGTTACAGGTAAGTATGTAAAAGTTTTCCGTGCCCCTAATCAAGTTGATGCACGCGGCCGCAAGAATGATTGGCAAGTTGCGCTCTTGGAAACCAATAATGGCGGAGCGATTTTGATAGTTCGTGATTACTGGGACCAAAAGAGTTTTGTAAATATGACCGAAGAGGTTGTTGTCTCGGGCCGTTTACTGCCACATCAAAACGATAATGTTGCCGATAGTGGCGAGGGCGTGCTGAGCCGAATTGATAGCGCACTTATTGCAAATCAAAGATCCTTAGACCTCTATGACGGTTACATAGTTGCCTCGCAGGAACAGCATTCAGATGTGATTCAAATGCTCCCGCGTATCACTCCGCCGGCACCAAAATCGGCAGTTCCAGGCTTTTATTGGCAACATATCTCCTATGTCGTGATCTGGTGGCTGATGATTGCTGTGGTGTTCTACCTACCTTTCTATCAGAGGCGAGTACAAAGTAGAGTGGGGCAAGCAAGCATAGAATTCCAAAGTCGAGAAGGAGAGAAGTAAATGGCGTCAGCATCAGGTGGAACTTTGATTCGCTTCAGAATAATGGCGATTTTTTCAGGAACGATGATGCTCTTACTTTGCTTTGTCGAGATCCCTGTGAAGCACCTACTTAACAACCCTGATTTGGCCTCGAATTTGGCATGGATTCCTGTCGTCCATGGGTTCACCTATCCGCTCTACGTACTTGCTGCAATTCAACTTTCGATCCAAGCTCGATTCTCAATTCCAAAGATGTTCGCATTTATTTTGGCTGGAACTTTGCCTGTGGCATCTTTGCTTGCAGAACGCCATGTCGTTTCTCGTTATCGGTAATTGGCCAATGCGCGCACCACTCACAGCTGGGCTTAGACGATTTATTAAGTCCTTGCTCTATCCGCTGTATGAAGAGCGCTTGGCAAGGTCATTGGATTTTTCGCAAACACCCAAACACGTGGGCGTCATTCTCGATGGAAATCGACGTTGGGCGAAGTCAAACCCTGATGAAGTCGGAATGACATCCTCAGCCCGCGGACATCGAGCAGGTTCGCATAAGATCGTTGAATTTCTCGGATGGTGCGAAGAGGCGCAAGTAAAGGTCGCAACGCTCTGGTTACTTTCGACTGACAATCTCAACCGCACCCCCGAAGAGCTAGAGCCACTCCTACAAATAATCGGCGAAACTGTTGATGCTCTGACTGCGACTAAACGCTGGAAAATTAAACCTATGGGCGCCTTGGAATTGCTCCCGCTTTGGCTGCAAGACAAACTCCGCGCAGCGAGCCAAGCGAGCGTTGGCTCTGAGTGTATTCAGGTAAATGTTGCCATTGGATATGGCGGACGTCGAGAAATCGTGGATGCGGTAAAGAGCTACTTATTAAGCGAGGCATCGCAAGGTCGCGATATAGCCGATGCCGCCGAGAAGATTTCGACAGAAGAGTTATCTAATTTCCTCTACACAGCAGGCCAGCCAGATCCTGAGTTAGTAATTAGGACCTCGGGGGAGCAGCGCCTCTCGGGTTTTCTACTCTGGCAGAGCGCGCACTCAGAGTTCTATTTCTGCGAAGCTTATTGGCCAGATTTCCGTCGGGTCGATTTCCTGCGCGCCCTGCGCTCTTACTCAATGCGCCACCGTCGATTTGGTTCTTAGTTTCTCTTTCTCTCGCACGTAGAAATAATGAAAAAACTTTGTGAATTGTAAGAATCGATTGCGCGTGTCGGTGCAGATTCAGCCTTATGAAGTTCTACATTTTTCTTGTCAGAACTAGCCCCTCTAGTTGCCCAGCAAAGACAATTCAAAAGATTGCGGGATCTACGTTTGACGGCTCAGACCGAAAAGAAGACGTATGTTCTAGACACCAGTGTTCTACTGGCTGATCCTGGCGCGCTTATGCGATTTGCCGAGCACGAAGTAGTCCTGCCGATAGTTGTTATTAGCGAACTCGAGATAAAACGTGATCACCCTGAATTAGGTTTCTTCGCCCGGGCCGCACTGAGATCCCTCGATGACCTTCGCCTTTCGCATGGTCGTTTAGATCAACCGCTGACTATTACTCCTGAGGGCGGGACTCTCTCCGTCGAACTTAACCATTCGGACCTCTCTTCATTGCCGCAAGGTTTTCTGCGAGATGGCACCAATGATTCGAGGATTCTGGCTGTTGCCCGCAACCTCATGGCTGATGGCAGAGATGTTGTTTTAGTCAGTAAAGACCTTCCTTTGCGCGTAAAAGCTTCATCCATGGGAATCGAGGCGGAGGAGTACCGGGCCGAACTCGTATCAAGTAGTGGTTGGACCGGCATGGTCGAACTTACCGTCGCCTCATCTGTCATCGATGATCTCTACTCATCTGACCGCGCAGAACATGAAGAAGCCCTCACCTTGCCTTGCCACACTGGCGTAGTTCTCCATTCAGATAAAGGAAGCGCCTTAGCTCGCGTTACTCCGGAAAAAGATTTACTTTTGGTACGAGGAGATCGCACCGCTTTTGGACTACATGGTCGTAGCGCCGAGCAAAGAGTCGCTCTGGATATCTTGATGGATAGCGAAGTCGGAATTGTTTCCCTGGGCGGTCGAGCCGGAACAGGCAAAAGCGCTCTAGCTTTATGTGCCGGTCTTGAAGCGGTGATGGAGCGGCGCCAACATAAGAAGGTTGTTGTCTTTCGTCCTCTCTATCCTGTGGGCGGGCAAGAGTTGGGATACCTTCCTGGCTCCGAAGGGGAGAAGATGTCTCCTTGGGCCCAAGCTGTTTTTGACACTTTGGGCGCCTTAGTCAGCCAGCAAGTGATTGATGAAATTCTCGAACGTGGGTTAATCGAAGTCCTACCTCTGACTCATATCCGAGGACGCTCACTTCATGACTCCTATGTCATCGTGGATGAAGCCCAATCTCTTGAACGCGGAGTTTTACTCACCGTTTTATCGCGTATTGGTCAAGGTTCTCGAGTGATCTTGACCCACGATGTAGCCCAAAGGGATAACTTGAGGGTGGGTCGCCATGATGGAGTCGTCGCCGTGGTCGAAACCCTTAAAGGCCATCCGCTCTTTGCTCACGTGACCTTGACCCGAAGTGAGCGCTCGCCAATTGCCGCCCTGGTCACCGAACTTCTTGAAGGTCCGATCACCTCTTAGCCCTGCCACCCTCTCGCCACTTCATGGAAAGTGCTCGTATCTGGCGGTGAAAGGCTTCAAGAATAGGTCACACTCACATTTCGGACATATCGGACTTCCCCCTAGCTGACCTGCGCTTTTACTTATCCACCAAGGATGATATTTCTTTATCTTCAGGCGCCACGCGTGTTGGAATTTGCGCCTAGCACCCCTTCTTGCCACCCTTAAACCCTTCCCCCGACCCCATAGCCCAATTCTGGGCTTTGGAGAGTTGGGGAAAATTGGCAAGAGCCAGTGAACGAGAAGTGAACGAGAGAGAACGAGAGAGGTGGGACGAGATGGAGTTAGTGCTTAAGGCGCTTGCTGCCCGAGTTCGTCGCGCCCGCCGCAAAATTCTGACCCTCTCCTTTTTCACCTGGGGCAGTGTGGGAGCGATGATCGTTCTCTCGAGCGTTCAACCCACCGCCTATGGTTTGGATTTTCCGATGGTTACCCATCTGGTTCTTCCATCGGTCAATGGAGAAGTTCTTGCCCAGGAACCTTCGGTCGCTCTCTTTAGCCAACTGACGACCAAGGTTTCAATCTCCGCGAACGCACTTGCCGAAGTCTCTCTGGCAAGTCGTAATATCGTGATAGCTCATAAACCAGCCGGCGCCAAAGTTGTAGCTAAAGCAATTATGCAGAGTGAATATAACTGGGGAAGCCACCAATTTTATTGTTTAAATACCCTCTGGGAACGTGAGAGTCATTGGAACTATCAATCTCATAACAGATCATCAGGTGCCCACGGCATCCCGCAGGCGATGCCAGCATCAAAGATGGATTCGATAGCTACTGACTGGCGAACAAATCCTGTGACGCAGATTCGTTGGGGACTCCATTACATTGAAATGCGCTATTCAACGCCTTGCAGCGCCCTAGTCAAATTCCAGCGGAGTAATTACTACTAGAGATGCATTGGATTGCTTTAGGCCGGAGGCCGAGATCCAATCGACATTGGCTTAGAAGTTTCAGCAAAGAAATCATTGCCCTTGTCATCAACCACGATGAAGGCCGGGAAATCTACGACATCAATTTTCCACACAGCTTCCATGCCGAGTTCGGCAAAATCTAAGACCTCGACCTTTTTGATGCAATCTTGCGCCAAACGAGCTGCCGGCCCACCGATAGAACCTAGGTAAAACCCGCGGTTGTTCTTGCAGGAATCTGTCACTGCCTTGGAACGATTGCCTTTCGCGAGCATCACAAATGATCCGCCTCGCGATTGGAAATACTCGACATAGGAATCCATACGGCCAGCGGTGGTCGGCCCGAAAGAACCAGAGGCATATCCCTCAGGAGTTTTGGCCGGACCTGCGTAATACACGGCAAAATCCTTTAAGTACTCTGGCATTGGTGCTCCAGCATCCATATCTGCCTTAATTCTGGCGTGAGCCAAATCGCGAGCAACAACCAATGTGCCAGTAAGTGAGAGGCGAGTTTTTACTGGGTATTGACTCAACTGCGCGAGGACTTTTTCCATTCCTTGATTGAGATCAATGTTGACGACGTTGCCATCGCTTTCAATCAAATGGGCATCGGTGGTATCTGGCAAGAAGTGAGCAGGATCGCGCTCTAGCTCTTCAAGGAAGATGCCATCTTTAGTGATTTTTGCTCGGGCTTGGCGATCGGCCGAACAGGATACGGCGATTGCAATCGGAAGAGAGGCTCCATGGCGGGGCAAACGAATTACACGCACATCGTGACAGAAGTACTTGCCGCCAAATTGCGCACCAATACCAAGAGTTCGCGTGAGTTTAAGTACCTCCTCTTCTACTTCAAGGTCTCTAAAACCATGCCCTGTCGCTGCATCTCCAGATGTGGGAAGAGAATCTAAATACTTAGTGCTCGCAAGTTTTGCACTCTTGACTGTGTGCTCTGCGCTTGTTCCCCCGATGACAATTGCGAGGTGGTAAGGGGGACATGCTGCTGTACCGATAGAGCGCAATTTTTCATCAAGCCACGTATAGAAACTGGCTGGGTTGAGAACAGCCTTAGTCTCTTGATAGAGGAAAGTCTTGTTCGCGCTTCCTCCGCCTTTAGCGATAAAGAGAAATGAGTACTCATCTGGATGATCGGTGTCAGCATAGATTTCTACTTGTGCTGGCAAGTTATTGCCGGTGTTCTTCTCTTCCCACATCGTTGTTGGAGCCATCTGCGAATAACGCAGATTGAGCGTTGTAAATGCTTCATATACGCCAAGGGCAACCTCTTGCTCATCTTTGGATGAAGTCAGAACTCGTTGCCCTTTCTTTGCAGTAACCAGAACAGTGCCAGTGTCTTGGCACATGGGCAAAATTCCACCAGCAGAAATATTGGCGTTCTTTAGTAGATCTAGCGCTACAAAGCGATCATTAGGTGAGCTTTCAGGATCTTTAAGAATGTTGGCCAATTGCTGCAAATGGGCGGGCCGTAAATAATGCTGAATATCGTGGATAGCAGTTTCGGTGAGCTTGGAAATCGCTTCAGGTGAAACTTCTAGAAAAGTCTTATCTCCGTAGGTAACAACTTTTACGCCATCGCTTCCAAGAAAGCGGTACTTCGTTAAATCTTCTCCAACTGGTAGTAAATCAGAATAAGAAAATGTTGGGCTCATGATTGTGGCTTAATCTTTTCAAGTTTTGCACGAGCCCCGTCGAGCCACTCTTGGCAGAGCGCCGCTAACTCTTCACCGCGCTCCCAAAGTTTGAGGGATTGTTCAAGGCTTACGCCACCGGCTTCGAGAGAAGTTACGACCTCAGCAAGTTCATCGCGCGCTGCTTCGTAGGAAAGTTTCTTTTCAACTTTGTCACTCTTCTCAGTAGCCATGGGGTAAATCTACTCTCAAGGTCGGCTTACTTGTGCAGCGATCTGGCCATCGGCAAGCCTGATGCGAAGTTTCTCACCAATATCTAGCCCTTGAGGGTCGCGCACAATCGTGCCATCGTCGAGTTGAACCACGGCATAGCCACGATCGAGTGTGGCTTGTGGTGAGAGAGATCGCACTCGAGCTGAAATCTGTACTAGTTCCTCGCGCGCCAAATTAAGCGCATGCGTTGCGCTTCGATGTGACCTATCGCGCAAATTTTGGAGAATTTCCCCGCGAGAAGTTATGAGGACAAATGGATCCTTTAGTACTGGGCGTTCACGCAGACTGTTAATTCGGGCATATTCAAAATCAAGAAGGTTTGAAATCTTCCTCCGTGAACGTTGTTGAAATTGGCTAATAAGTTCTATCTCTTCTGAGATATCAGGGACGACTTTCTTGGCTGCATCAGTCGGCGTCGAAGCCCTTATATCTGCTACGAGATCAAGCAGAGGAGCATCTTGTTCATGGCCAATGGCGCTCACAATTGGTGTCTTGCAGGATGCAGCTAATCGAACCAAACTTTCATCGGAGAATGCCAAGAGATCTTCAAAGGATCCTCCGCCGCGAGTGATGATGATGACATCTACTTCTGGATTGGCTTCCAGTTCGGCAAGAGCTGCTGATACTTCTACAACTGCTGCAGCTCCCTGTACCGCAACTTCACGAATCTCAAATTGAACAGCTGGCCAACGTCGCTTAGCATTTTCAACAACATCTTTTTCCGCGGCGCTATTTCTTCCGCAAATTAAACCGACGCGGCGAGGCAAAAGTGGAAGTGAGACTTTTCTTTCTTGAGCAAAGAGCCCCTCTGATGCTAATAGTTGCTTGAGGGCCTCAAGACGTGCAAGTAATTCGCCAACTCCTACTTGTCGAATTTCCTTCGCAGAAAGAGTGAGTGTTCCACTCTTGGTGTAGTAAGACACTTTTGCAAAAACGACAACGCGAGCATTGGCAGGTAACGGAGAGACCGGTGCGAGAACGCTGCGATGACACATCACAGAAACGCTCATATCTTCGCTGGTATCGCGCAGGCGCATAAAGGCCATGCCAGTTCGCTCATTAATTTCCGAGAGCTCCCCTTCAATCCAAATGGGGCCAAGGCGATCTACATACTCTTTTAGGGCAATCGAAAGAACACGTACTGGGGCTGGGGATTCGGCTGAAGTTTCGAGCACGCGCTAATCCTAATAGACTCCCCTCCATGTCCAAGAGAGTTCTGCTGGCTGCTCCGCGTGGTTACTGCGCCGGAGTTGATCGTGCTGTCATTAGCGTTGAGAGAGCCTTAGACCTTTATGGCGCGCCTGTATATGTTCGTAAGCAGATTGTTCATAACAAGCATGTTGTCGCAACGCTCGAATCTAGAGGCGCCATATTTGTCGAAGAGACCAATGAAGTCCCTGAGGGTGCGACAGTTGTTTTCTCGGCTCATGGAGTTTCACCGCAAGTCCATATCGATGCTGCAAGCAGAAATCTCAAGACTATTGATGCCACCTGTCCGCTCGTCACAAAAGTTCATCACGAAGCAAGACGTTTTGCTTCTGAAGATATTGAAATCCTGCTCATTGGTCACGAAGGACACGAAGAAGTCGAAGGCACTGCGGGTGAAGCGGTCGGTAAAGTCCAACTCGTGGATGGCCTTGACCACATCAAGGACATCGTTGTTAAAGATGAAAATAGAGTGGCTTGGTTAACTCAGACGACACTAAGTGTTGATGAAACTCTTGCAACAGTAGCTGCGCTGCGTGAACGTTTTCCTCACATCATCGATCCACCGAGTGATGACATTTGCTATGCAACCCAAAATCGCCAAGTTGCTATTAAAGAAATTGCGCCACGTGCCGATCTCGTTCTGGTTGTGGGGTCACAGAACTCCTCCAACTCTGTGCGACTTGTAGAAGTTGCCAAGGAATACGGAACACCTGAGGCATATTTGATTGATTTTGCTGCTGAAGCAAAAGTCGAATGGCTTGAAGGAGTCGAAACTATAGGAGTTACCAGCGGCGCCTCAGTGCCAGAGATTTTGGTTCGGGACCTCCTCGAATGGTTAGCCGGCCATGGCTTTACCGATGTTGAAACTGTCACAGCAACTGAGGAGTCGCTACTTTTCGCTCTGCCTCCTGAGCTACGCAAGGATCTCAAGAGCGCTGGAATGCCCACCAGCACACACCTGGCTTAGTTCCACATAACTCACGCCTTCGAAAATCCCCATATTCAAAGAGCCCAAGAATCCTCTCCGTGGCGCAATCGGCGCTTGGCGATTGAGGGGAGTTACTGGTGTCAATAAACCAAAATCTTGTACGGATACATTTAGTGATAGCTCGAGCAGTAAATGGGAAAATTAGTGAAGGGTTCAATAAGTTTGCAAAAGATGAACAGGGCGATGTTCCGGGTTGGGTCTTAGTTGTACTAATGACGACCGGATTAGTAACAGCAATCTGGACTATCGCAGCTCCAAGGCTGACTGCAATTTTGCGCAACTCATTGGATTCAATGAATGGCATCCACTAAGGATTTTTGGAAGAGCGAAGATGGGGTCCTGGAAAGTTCTCTAGTGATGATTCCACTTGTCATAACTTTCTTGATCGCCTTCCAATTGGTAATTGCTATCAATTACAGGAACATAGAGATTGCAACGTTACAAAGCGGAGTCAGCTCCAGCGCTTTGAGTGGAGAAGTGACAAATCAAGATCAGATTATTTCTCTCACCGATGCATCTGGTGCCCCACTTCGCCTATTAATTCGCAATCAAGAAAAGAAGATCCCTAACCTTTTACCAAGATTTTCCTTTTTGGCAGATGCTGCAAATCGCTCGACCGATGTAACTGCGATTGCTGTGATGGAGGAGAAACCTTGAAGAAGGAATCTGAAGGAAGCGCCTCAGTCGAATTTGTGACGCTGGCGCTTCCGCTTTTCGTGCCTATCTTTCTTTTTCTTACACAATTTTCGCAAGTGAGCGCTCTCGAAGCTCATGCCCGTACTTTGGCACGTGAAGCGGTACATGCCTACGCCACTGGCGGGGAGCTCTCGAGCGCTCAAGAGCGGGCATTTGCCGTTCTCAATTATTCTGCGCCGAAATTGGGATTTAGCGCCTCAGAGATTGCCAGCATGCGACTTTCCTTCACCTGCGATTCATCGCAATGTTCGCAAGCAGGGGAACGAGTAAGAGCCGACTTAACTTTCACGGTGTCGAGTAGCAATCGCACGGTGCACGTTGGCGCACAGGAATACATCTCGCCATGGCTATAAGAGAATTGTTGGTACCAACTCTCTTCTCTATCGCCGCAGCGATACTGCTCCTTGACCTCCCTGAGTTCACAAAGCCTAAATTCTTTACTTTGAGCGAGAACCCAAAGGTGCGCAGCCGATTAGCAGCGATAGGTCGAGAGAGCGAGTATGAAAAGTTTCGTATTGACCAGCTAACACATTCGATTATTGCCGCGGCTTGCGTTACATGTGTATCAGTTGTTGCGACTAAGAATCTTCTTACTTCCTGCCTTTTTGCAGGAGGCGTTGGTACGTTGGCATTTTTCATGATTGATCGAGGGCTAAGTGGAGAAGTAAAGAGGTACCAACGGAGAATTGAAAGCGAGTTTTCATCAATCATTGAGATGCTCACACTTGCGCTATCTGCTGGTGAAACACCAATCAGCGCACTAGCAAGAATCTCAGAACGATCTCACGGCAATCTTTCGGGCGAGCTCAAAGTTGTAGTCAAAAGCGTAAGGATGGGAACGCCATTTCACGTTGCACTTGATGCCTTAGGCCGCCGCGTTGATTCTGTTGTAATCCGCCGTTTCGTCGATGCGTTGATTACCGCAATGCTGCGCGGAGCCCCACTGATAGATGTATTGCAACGTCACGCTGCGGAAGTGCGGTTAGTAGAGCGCAATCACTTAATGGATAAAGCGGGTAAAGCTGAAATTTCAATGATGATTCCGGTGGTATTTCTGATTCTTCCAATTTCAATACTTTTCGCTCTTTGGCCCTCTTTAACGCACCTTAATTTATTTGCGGCCTAGGTCCAGCTCCAACATTTCCGTAACGGTGATTGGTAATTGCAATGCTCTGCTCCAATAACCAACGAGGCATTTCAATATCTCCGCGCGCTGCCAGTGGGCTGCTATCCAGAGATATTCCCTTTTCAAGTAAAGCAAGTTTTGGCGGAGCTTCATCAGAGAGCCAACGGACTTTATCAATGCCGGAAACCCGTAAAACAAATGCATCAATGCTTTCGTTGATCGCTTGCGGAGAAAACGGCGCATCACTGGCAGAACTCCAAGAAATGTGTGTACCTGTCATTGAAGCTATTTCGGAGATGAATGCAATGTGATCACGTGGAGTTTTCTCGTCCACGCGAATAGCGATACCGCGAATTGAGGGCAGGTAGCGTTGATAGTTGCGTTCAACAAGAAGGCCCGATCGATCGATTGCCTTACAGCCGGTGGAGTCCCACCATTTTCTCGCTGAGGAAAGGCTCTCTTCGACAGAGACGAGTGGCTGCCATTTGCGAAGGTTGTTGAGGTAATTGTTACCTCCAGCTTTAGCGCTTCGGCCCACGCTGCTTCGCTTCCAGCCACCGAATGGTTGGCGATTAACGACAGCGCCAGTGATTCCGCGATTCACGTAAAGATTTCCTGCTTGTACCTGTGAAATCCAAAGTTCGCACTCTTGCTCATCCAAGGAGTGAATTCCTGCTGTAAGTCCGTAATCAACATCGTTCTGCCATGCAATTGCCGTATTTAAATCAGGCGCTTTCATGATTCCAAGAACTGGACCGAACCATTCATTGCGATGGCTCCATGAACCAGGTGTGATTCCTAGTTTTACTCCGGGAGACCAAAGGTGTCCGCTGGTATCGAGTTGCTGTGGTTTCACCAACCAGCTTTCGCCGAGATCTAAAGTTGTAAGAGCGCGCAATAGAGAACCGCTAGGTGGGCGAATAACTGGTCCCATTGTTGTGGAGTATTGCGATCCCGCACCTACTTGCAAACTTGTGACAGCATCTGCGAGTTGTTTAATAAATGAAGGATTGTCGTAGATACTAGTTTCAACAATTCCCAAACTCGCAGCGCTGCACTTTTGTCCACCATGGCCAAATGCAGATTGAACTAAATCTTTGACTGCGCTGTCGATATCTGCGCTAGCTGAGATGACAATGGCATTCTTTCCGCTTGTTTCTGCCATCAATGCAAGAGAAGGTTTCCAAGAAGTGAACATCAACGCGGTATCGAATGCGCCCGTCAAAATTACGATGGTGACGTCATCGTGGGTGACAAGGTGGCGACCGACTTCATCGTCTCGTGTGGAAACGAACTGTAAGACAGATTTAGGAACACCAGCGCGCCATAGTTGTTGTACAAAATGCCAAGCAGTGGCAACTGTTTCTGGGGCCGATTTGAGGATGACAGCATTTCCCGCTGCAAGGGCGGCACAAACCCCACCAATAGGAATTGCGTAAGGAAAATTCCACGGCGGAACAACAAGGACTACGCCAGCGGCTTGAGACCCATTTTCCTTTTCAATACAAGAGAGCGCATAAAAACGTGCGAAGTCGATTGCTTCACTTACCTCAGGATCAGCTTCGGAGACTGTTTTGCCGGCATCGCGAGCCATAACGGCGATAGAAAGTGCGCGTTCGGTTTCCATAAGTTGGGCTGCTCTTTCCAGAATCTCTGCTCGCGCTTTTGCTCCGCAATTTTCCCATTCTTGCTGGACCTGCCTTGCACTCGCAGTTGCAAGGTCAACAGAATTTATATCTGCAACGTTGTAGCGATACCAAACTTCACCATTCTTACCAGGGTCGGTACCGACTTCAGTTTCAGATGAGCGCACTTCTTGCCCATTGATTACTAAAGGTATTTCCATTTCCTGCTTATCGAATAAATCTCTCCAAGCGTTTTGCAGCTGATCACGAAATTCTGGATTTGTGGCATCTCCATCGCGTTCGTTAAGGAAGATTCCTTTCTCGAAATCCGCATGTGGGTCATCGCGTCTTAGCCCGTGACGTCGGCTAAGGGTTGATATCTTGTGGCGCTCTACAATTGAATTCTGAAAACGCTCCGCCTGTTCACGGTAGCGATCGTTTCCGAAAGACATTTCGAATGAGGCTCTGAGGTAATTTTCTAGTGATGTGTTTTCATCGAGGCGACGAACAAGATATGCAACAGCAGCGGGAAAGTCATCATGCTTAGTGACAGGGGTATAGAGAAGGACGCTACCCACTTTGCCCACAATGGCGAGAGCTTCAGCATTGGCCATTCCCTCGAGCATTTCAATATCTAATTGGTGGAGCACCCCTCGTTGTTTAGCCACTTCTATTGCAAAGGCAACATGGAAAAGGTTGTGACTAGCCAACCCGATGCGAACAGCATCAGCATGTTCTGGTCGCAAAGCGGTATCAATAAGACGGGCGTAGCTGGCATCGACATCTGACTTGCTTGCATATGGCGCTGCTACCCACCCATGTAGCTCGGCTTCGGCCTTCTCCATCGCTAAATTGGCGCCTTTTACCAAGCGAATTTTGATTGCAGCGCCGCCAGAATTCTTTCTCTCGCAGGCCCATCTCACGAGATCTGCAAATACCGCATGGCTTTCGGGGAGATACGCCTGCAACACGATACCTGCGCTCATCGAGAAAAACTCTTTCTCGCTTAGCAGTTTCTTAAAGACGGCGACAGTAATTTCTAGGTCACGAAACTCTTCCATATCAAGATTGATGAAAGTATTTTCCTTGAGCGCTTGCGTATAAAGAAGTCGTAGGCGAGCTGCAACTCGCTCAACAGAACCAAGGTGGTCAATCGTGATGAGTTGGCTGGCAATCGAAGAAATCTTTACTGAAGCGTAGTTAACTTCAGGGCGCTTAACCATCGCAATAACTGAATCGAGGCGCTCCGTCGCCTCATGATTGCCGAGTACTGCTTCGCCAAGTACATTGATATTCAACCGCGCCTTATCAATGTTGCGTTTGCGTATGTGACGTGAGAGCAGATTCTCTTCAGCCGGTAAAATAATCCCTGTAGCAGCCATCCGAACTCTCTGGTGAACAATCTTCATAATCAATTTTGGCGAGAGATAAGAAACGACGCTGATCAATTTCAGTCCTAGAAAATCCCATATTCCTAAACCAACCGGTGAGGCGGTGACGGAAACCTTCCGAAGAGTTTTTGCAGCGCTCCGCATTGAACTCATGCGCATTACTTCATCAGTGAGAGACATTGTCAGAGATATTGCGGCAGGATCCTTGAGTAAACGCGCAAAACGTTTGCGATTGGCTTCATCTCGGCGAGATCGAACCTTGTCCGATTCCTGAAGCAGGTCGGCAACCATATTGATTGATTTCTCTGAAAGATGGTCGATATCGCTCAGTGTTTCAAGCGGACGGTTTTGCACTTTCTCCCTTTCGACTACTGCTCATAGTAATGATGAGGAGGTGTTTTATATAAGGGCTAAATGGCTACCTACAGCGCGATTGCAAGGCTAGCCATGAGAACAATTGTGAGAGGCAGCGTCGCAACTAACCCTTTTAAGGTTGCAATTGTGGCGCCGGGACCAAAACGTTTATGGTTAAAAACGCCAAGCACCGAGGCGATGACAGGGTAGGTAGATAAGGCTCCGGCAAGTCGAGGTCCCAATACCGATGCAGAGCCGCTGAGAATGAGGATTAAGAAAACCGTAACAGCCATTCTTACCGGGAGCTCCCATCTGGGAGGTGAAGTGGTGTGAGCAACTTCTGGAAATTTCGGCCAAAATTTTGTGGCCAGTAACCAGAAGAGAAGTAAAGCGATTAAAAGTGGAGTTAGCGCAATACTAAAGCTAGTAAGAGCCAAGCCACTTGCTATACATGCAGCAGTGCCCACGGATAGCGCTGGGATGCCATCTAGTTTTGTTGCCGCTTTCGCGTAACTCCACGTGTAAATAATGAGAGAGATTTGCCCGACCAATACGCCGTGCGCTGCTTGGCCAGCAAAGGATCTTCCTTCTTGTTGGTAGATGATGTAGATAAAAGGGCCAGTAGTGAGAGGCAGCCCAATCAGTTTGCCGCCGATGCCATCACCCCAACGGGATTGAATAACGGTAACAAGCGCGACAAAGGTAGGTGCTAAAAAAAGTTTGAGTAGCAGGAGTGTGGACATATTTATGGCGCTGTGATTATTTTCTTGGCGCTCGTAATTTCCTCTATGAAATCTAAGTCGATCTCAACGCCAATTCCAGGCTCCGTCGGCACAGTCAGTTGACCATCGTGCATAACAAAAGGATTAGTTATATCGCGTTGGAAAAAGCGAGAGGAAGCGCTGGTGTCTCCAGGAAGCGTGAACCCAGGAAGCGAAGCCAGAGCAACGTTTGCAGCTCTGCCAATTCCAGTTTCGAGCATCCCTCCACACCACACCGCAATGTTGTTTTCGACGCAGAGATCATGAATGCGTACTGATTCTAAATAACCGCCAACGCGTCCAGGTTTTATATTTATAACAGTTGTTGCTTTTATAGCAAGAGCATCCCGTGCTGATTCGAGTGATGTGATCGATTCGTCTAAACAAATCGGCGTTGAAATCTTGGCGGCCAAAAGTGCATGACCAAGAACATCATGTTCATCAAGTGGTTGTTCGATGAGGAGAAGATCAAATGGATCAAGCTTGCCGAGTAGCTCGATATCGTTACGCGAGTAGGCCTGATTGGCATCAACTTGTAATGGCATATCCGGCCACATTTTTCGAATGACGCGTACAGGTTCGATATCCCAGCCTGGTTCAATCTTTAACTTGATGCGCCGATATCCCTGAGAGATGTAGAGAGATACTTCTTCGACCAATGCATCAATTGTTGGGGCGATACCTACCGAAACTCCACAATCAATTTTGGGTTTCGATGAACCTAAGTAAGATCCAAAAGAAATCCCAGCCATTTTGAGTTGGGCATCCAAGATGGCAGTTTCAATCGTTGCCTTCGCCATTTGGTGGCCAAGTATGGGTTTAAGAATGTGTGCGACTTCTTCAGCGTGAATATCTCCCGCTTGGAAAACCGAAGGTAGAAGAAATCGCTCTATAACATCTGCGGCTCCTGCAAGGTATTCAGGAGAGTACAAAGGTTCGGACATTGCAACGCATTCAGCCCAACCTTCACCACCTTCATAGGTCGAAATTTTCATCAGCAGGAGTTGGCGAGCGTTTTGAGTTCCGAAAGAAGTTCTAAATGGGCGAACGAGCGGCAGTTCGATAGTTCGCAATTCAACGCTTTTAATTTTCATAATTTAAACCACTCTCTTGGAGACTATGTAGGCACCATCGTGAGTAAATCCTGTTATCTGCCAGCCTGCATCGAGTCGAGATTGGAGTTCGTGACGAAGTGCTAAGCGCCACTGCAAGGCAAGTTCAGAATCTTGCGCACGCAACTGAACAATATCTTCAGGCAAATAGCACAGTACTTTCTCGGCGTCGCACTGGCGGGAGATAGGTTTCCCATCGACGATAGCGAGAGCGGTTTCAATTCCTTCTCCGTTGAATTCTGGCTGCCAATCTTTGGTGAGTTCCCACTGTGCAATTACTCGATCAGTTGGGTCCCCAGCGTTGAGGGCGTCATCTAACTCACCATAAAAATCTGGAAAATAGTTATAAACGCGCACGCCCAACTTGCCAAGATTCAATCGCGCATTTCTGCGAACGAGGGGATCAAAAGTCCAGCGAATCTCGTCATATCCGTTTTCTAGCGCCCAGAGTTTTTGATGTTTCTTTAGCGCCGAACCAATATCTTGATTGCGAAATTCCTCTTTTACTGCCGCCATATGTGAATGTAAGTGCAGATGCTTATCCTCACCTAAACCTGGGAAAGCAAATGCCGCAGCAACAATTTCGCCATTGATAAAAGCCCCAGCAACGTATGTGCCGTTATGGACCATCGCTTGAAGAAGGTTTGCGGTGATCTGCGTGCCATCACTGCTTGGCCACACTTGATCGAAAATACCGCGAGCTAAATCCTGCTCTGCAATGCCAGCAAGAATTCGAATCGAGACCATGACCCCAGCGTAGAACACAGCAAGACATTTAGTCTCTACCCCTTTAGGCTTGCAAGCATGAGAGCAATCGAAGTTACCCAATTCGGCGGTCCAGATGTCATGAAGTTCGTCGAAGTCGCAGACCCCAAGCCTTCAGATGATCAAGTGTTAATTACCGTTTCCTCGATTGGCGTGAATTATGCAGATACTCACCAGATTGAAAATAGTTATCTGGTTGCACAAAAACTTCCGTTCTTTCCTGGACTTGAAGTGGTTGGCACAACGAGTTCTGGGCGACGTGTGCTCGCTCCAGTACATGAGGGCGCATATGCTCAGCTGGCTTTAGCGCAAAAAGATTCTTTAATCGATATTCCTGTGGGAGTTTCTGACGAGCAAGCGCTTGCGATGCTTGTTCAAGGAACAACTGCTTGGCATATTCTCAAAACTATTGGTCACGTAAAGAAAGGTGAAAGCGTCGTCATCTTTGCAGCCGCTGGTGGAGTGGGCTCAGTCGCGGTTCAACTTGCAAAGATGTGGGGAGCTTTTGTTATTGCAGTTACTTCATCTGCCGAGAAAGCAGATATAGCGCTCTCGCTTGGTGCCGATGTAACAGTGGATGCTCGCGCATCTGATTTACCAAAAGCGCTACGTGAAGCCAATGGAGGCAAACGCCCTGATTTGATTTTAGAAATGGTTGGCGGAAAAACTTTCGATGATTCACTCGCGGTACTTGCACCCTTTGGACGTTTAGTCACCTACGGAATGGCTTCGCGAACTCCAACAACTCCTATCCAGACCGGAGCCCTCCTTGGAAGCACCAAGACTGTCTCAGGGTTTTGGTTAGGAAATTGTTTTGGAAAACCTGAGTTGATTAACGATGTCATTGCAGAACTTTTCTCTTTGATCCAGGCAGGAAAACTCACTCCGCTCATCGGTCCAGTATTTGCGCTAAGCCAGGCGGCCTCTGCTCACAAAGCAATGCTTGCTCGCGAAACAACTGGGAAAGTGACCTTAAACCCTGCCCTCTAACGCTGGCCATAACGGGAAATTTTCGAATTATCGAGGTCTGCCTGTACGCTCACTTATTGTTGCGCGCCCCCCTAGCTCAGTCGGTAGAGCGTTTCCATGGTAAGGAAAAGGTCAACGGTTCGATTCCGTTGGGGGGCTCGGAACTAAATGGCAAGAAACTGGCAGAAAAAGTTAGGAAAGGTTTGGCGGGGTAGCTCAGCTTGGTAGAGCAAGCGGCTCATAATCGCTGTGTCGTGGGTTCGAATCCCGCCTCCGCTACTAGAACGGCAGGACCACGTGTAAAAACGTGGAGCAAAAGGTTCAATTTCACACCTTGCAGGGTGGTCAGGTAGCCTGACGCCCTCATCTACGAAGGAGTTCCACCATGGCAAGTAAGAGCGCGGACGTTCGTCCAAAGATCACCATGGCCTGCGTGGATTGCAAAGAACGTAACTACATCACCAAGAAGAACCGCCGCAACGACCCAGACCGTCTTGAACTCAAGAAGTTCTGCCCTCGTTGCAAAGCTTCAACTCTTCACCGCGAAACTCGTTAATGCTCAATCCCGATTCCGTCGGGCGCACGTTTTACGGTGCGGAGCCAGTTTCTGTCACGCAATCTGAAATCGATTCATTTGCTGCTGTCGTTGGCGAATTAAATCCTGTTGTTGCTCCACCAACTTTTTCTATCCGAATAACTCTGGCGCAATCTCAACAACTTCTTTCAGACCCATCAGTTGGTTTGGATTGGTCGCGTTTGGTACATGGTGATCAAAAGTTCGAAATACATCGCCCAATAGTTGCTGGTGATCAATTAACATGTTCATCGACCATTGAAAATTACAAAGTCGCTGCCGGAAATGAAATTGTCACCGTTCGATCAGATTTGCATGCAGGGTCTGAATTAGTAGTTTCAACATGGTCGACTCTGGTGGTGCGAGCATGATTGAAGTGGGCACCAAATTAACTGAGAGAATTTTCTGGATTGACCGTGCGCTCTTGAAGCAATACGCGGACGCAAGCGGCGATCAAAATCCTATTCACCAGGATGAAGCCTTTGCCAAATCTGTGGGGCTACCCGATGTCATTGCTCATGGAATGTTAACGATGGCACTTGTCGCCAAATTCGTGACAGATTGGTCGGGCGGCTCTGCCTCAATGAAAGAGTTCTCTGGAAGATTTACTAAACCAGTAATAGTGCCTGCTGGCGCTCAAGTTGATTTAACGGTTAATGGAATCGTTGTGGAAGTCGATGAGCAGACGGTGCGCTTAGAGCTCACCGCGACCTCGAATGGAATCAAAGTGCTAGGAATGTCTAAGGCGCTAACCTTTTACTCATGAGCGACCTTTCTCAGTACACGAGTTTGCGCGTGGGAGGACCTGCCAAGAATTTCGTCGAAGTTTCCACTGAAGCCGAGATAGTTGCAGCGCTGTTGGCTGCGGGGGATTCGCCAATTCTTATTCTTGGTGGTGGCACAAATATTCTTGTGAGTGACTCTGGTTTCGAAGGAACTGTCATCCGGATTTCGAATAATGCAATAAAGGCCGAAGTAGATGCATGTAGCGGCGCGACATTAACAATTGGTGCCGGTGAAAATTGGGATTCATTTGTTGAAACCACCATCGCCAAAGGCTTTGCTGGCTTAGAAACTCTTAGTGGGATACCTGGGACCGTGGGTGCTGCACCAATCCAGAACATTGGTGCATATGGCCATGAAGTATCCGAGTTTATTACACGTGTACGTACATTCGATCGGATTGAGAAGAAGATCCGTACCTTTACGAATCAAGAGTGCGAATTTTCTTACCGTAGTTCTAAGTTCAAATTGGAACGTGACAGGTTTGTCATCCTAGATGTTGCTTTTCAACTCCGTATCGGCGAAATGTCGACCGGCATCGTTTATGAAGAGCTAGCCAAAGAGCTTGCAATCGCAGTCGGCGAGAAATCGGCAGTGACTGCAGTTCGTGCAGCAACTCTAAAGTTACGTGGAATAAAAGGGATGCTCATCAACCCTGATGATCATGATGCATGGTCAGCAGGTTCGTTTTTCACCAATCCAATTATTAGCGCTGAAGAAGCGGCGAATCTTCCTGCAGATGCTCCTCGATGGCCTCAAGCAGGCGGTCAAGTGAAAACATCTGCTGCGTGGTTGATGGAGCATGCGGGGGTTCACAAAGGTGATTCAGTTTCAGGTGCACGAATTTCCACGAAACATGTTCTCGCGCTGACAAATTCAGGAACAGCAACCGCTGCAGATATCGCGACACTTGCTAAAGAGGCTCGGAAGAAAGTTTTCGAGAAGTATGGAATTACGCTTGAGCCCGAAGTGAACTTGGTTGGAATTAACCTTCAGTAATTAGCTTCTTAATACGGGCGATACCTTCCACGATATCTTCATCGCTGGTTGCATAGGAAAAACGCAAATATCCAGAGGGCCCAAAAGCTTCACCAGGCACTGCTGCCACTTCAACTTCTTCCAGGATTAACGTTGCTAATTCCGCTGACGTTTGAGGCGTCTTACCGCGAATAGTTTTACCGAGTACGCCTTTAACTGATGGATAAACGTAGAAAGCGCCGGTTGGCATAGGACATTCAAAGCCTGGGATCTCATTGAGCAATCCGACAATTAATTTGCGGCGACGGTTAAAAGCTTCGCCCATGGCACGCACCGCTGATAAGTCTCCTGTGAGGGCAGCAATAGCTGCGCGCTGAGAAACGTTAGAGACGTTGCTAGAGAGATGAGATTGCAAATTCGTTGCAGCCTTAATTACATCTTTAGGGGCAATCATCCAACCGACTCTCCAACCAGTCATTGCATAAGTTTTCGCAACGCCATTGAGAATGATTGTTTGGTCAGCCAACTCTGGAAGCAATACAGGCAAACTCGGAGCTAGTGCTCCGTCGTACAGAAGGTGCTCATAAATTTCATCGGAAATAATCCAGATTTGATTCTTGAGCGCCCACTCACCAATCTCTTTAACTTGTTCGGGAGAATAGACAGAGCCAGTTGGGTTGCTAGGTGAGCAAAAGAGCAAAACTTTTGTCTTTGGGGTGCGGGCAGCTTCTAATTGTTCGACAGAGACTAAGTAATTTTGACTTTCATCAGCGAATACTTCAACGGCAACTCCGCCAGCTAATTTCACGCACTCTGGGTACGTTGTCCAGTAAGGAGATGGCAGTAGAACTTCATCGCCTGGATCAAGGATTGTTGCGAAGGCTTGATAGACAGCTTGCTTGCCTCCGTTAGTGACAAGAACTTGATCTGAAGTTATTACGTAGTTGGAATCGCGAAGTGTTTTTGCAACGATCGCATCGCGCAACTCCGGCAATCCTGATGTGGGCGTGTAGCGATGGTTGGCCGGTTGCGCTGCAGCTTTTTGCGCGGCTTCAACGATGTAGCTAGGCGTTGGAAAGTCAGGTTCTCCCGCTCCAAAACCAATCACTGGGCGACCAGCAGCTTTCAACGCTTTGGCCTTGGCATCAACGGCTAGCGTCGCAGATTCAGCGATTGCGGCTATGCGGGAGGAGATTCGTTTCGCGCTCATATAGCTAAGTCTGCCGTAATAAATAAGGAGTCGCTCCCACCCCCTAGACGCTCAATTAAGCCCTCGCATAGAGAAGCGGGCTTGGAGCCCAGAATCGAGTTAGACCTAACCCATGGTGAGCCTCTACACTTCAACGCTCACGGGGATTTGGTAATTCTTATGGTTTTGCCATGCCTTCGCGAAGGGCAGTAGCTCAATTGGCCAGAGTTCCGGTCTCCAACACCGGCGGTTGGGGGTTCAAGTCCCTCCTGCCCTGCAATGTAGGTACGGCTCGAACTAACGAAAGGAAGGTTCACAATGACAGATGTAGTTGCATCTGAAGATGCGAAGAAACTTGGTCTCTTCGCGCGCATTGGCCTGTTCTATCGCCAAGTAGTTTCAGAACTTCGCAAAGTTGTGTGGCCAACTCGTAAGCAGTTGACCACATACACCTCAGTCGTTTTAGTTTTCGTAACTTTTATTATCGTTGTCGTTTCCCTGCTCGATCTAGTCTTAACCAAGATCGTTTTCTTGGTATTTGGATAAGGAACTCACATGTCTGAAGAAATTAAACCGGATGCTTTCGAAGCGGCTCTTGCTGCTTCGGCAGTTGAGGAAGCTCCGGCTGCAGTTGAGGTTTTGGATGAAGTTGCATCAATCGAGGAAGTTGATGCAACCAGCTCTGAAGAAGAGGAATTCGATCCCAACGCAGAATTTCGTCAAGCACTACGTAACGCCCCTGGCGATTGGTATGTAGTCCACTCTTACGCCGGCTACGAAAAGAAAGTTATGGCCAACCTTCATCAGCGCATCGCTTCATTAAATATGGAAGATTACATTTTCCAAATTGAAGTACCTGAAGAAGAAGTCATGGAAATCAAGAACGGCCAACGCAAGATGGTTAAGCGCAACATCTACCCAGGTTATGTCTTGGTCCGTTTAGACCTCACAGACGAGTCTTGGTCTGCTGTGCGTAACACTCCTGGCGTCACTGGCTTTGTTGGTAACGCTCACCACCCAAGCCCATTAACTTTTGATGAAGTAGAGAAGATTCTTGCCCCACGTCCAGTCAAGAAGTCCGATAAGCCTGAGATCCGCGTAGTTGATTTCGAAGTTGGCGAATCCGTCACTGTTATGGATGGTCCATTTGCAACGCTTCCAGCATCAATCAGCGAAATCATGCCTGAGCAGGCAAAGCTCAAGGTATTGGTTTCAATCTTCGGTCGCGAGACTCCAGTTGAACTTTCATTCCACCAAGTCCAAAAGATTTAATCCACCAACAAAGAGATAGAAAAAGGAAACCATCATGGCCCCGAAAAAGAAGATCAGCGCAATGATCAAGCTACAGATTCAAGCTGGCGCTGCAACCCCTGCACCTCCTGTGGGCCCTGCCCTCGGTCAGCACGGTGTGAACATCATGGAATTCGTCAAGGCATATAACGCTGCGACTGAATCACAAAAGGGTCAGATCATTCCTGTTGAAATCTCTGTCTACGAAGATCGCTCTTTCACTTTCATTACTAAGACACCTCCAGCATCACGTCTTATCTTGAAGGCTGCCGGAGTCGAAAAGGGTTCTGCTGTCCCTCACAAGACAAAGGTTGCTTCGATCTCTAAGGCTCAGGTCCTAGAGATTGCAAAGACAAAGATGGAAGACCTCAACGCCAATGACATGGATGCAGCCAGTTTGATCATCGCAGGTACTGCGCGATCAATGGGCATCACAGTCACTGACTAATAAATTTCTGTAATCCACCCCGGATTGCAGATGTGGGAGAACCGCGCTGGTTCGTCTAACCACAATCACTAAATCTTCAAAGGAAAAGAAATTTTCTTAAGAAGAGAAATTGGAGAAAGAAATGAAGCGCAGTAAGAAATACAAAGCAGCGGCAGAGAAGGTCAAACAAGATCACCTCTACTCACCGCTTGAGGCAGTAACGCTAGCTCGCGAAACCTCGACTACTAAATACGATGCAACTGTTGAAGTTGCACTATGCCTCGGCGTAGATCCAAAGAAAGCTGATCAAGCAATCCGCTCAACCGTTAACTTGCCACACGGAACTGGTAAGACAGTCCGCGTTCTAGTTTTCGCAGGTGGAGAGCGCGCTGAAGAAGCACGCGCAGCTGGCGCTGACATTGTTGGGGCCGATGATTTGATTGATGAAGTTTCAAAGGGTCGCCTAGATTACGACGCAGTCGTATCCACACCAGATTTGATGGGCAAAGTCGGTCGCCTTGGAAAGGTACTTGGGCCTCGCGGTTTGATGCCAAACCCAAAGACCGGAACAGTTACCACCGATGTTGCGAAGGCAGTGACAGATATCAAAGGCGGAAAGATTGAGTTCCGCGTTGATAAGAATTCAAACCTTCACTTCATCATCGGCAAGGTTTCATTCACTGCCGCACAACTAGCCGATAACTACGCAGCAGCACTTGAAGAAGTTCTGCGCGCGAAGCCATCCTCTTCAAAGGGACGCTTCATCAAGAAGGCAACTGTTTCCACCACGATGGGGCCTGGTATTCAGGTTGATCCCAACTTGGTTCGCGAAAGCAGCTCAGCCGAGTAACTTTCAGTTTGACGAGGGTGGGCGCTTGCGCCTACCCTCGCCATATAACCAAAGACCGCAGGTTATGAACTCATCGCAAGATGGGCTCATGAAAAAGACGAAAGTCTCTCCCGCGTAGGTGTTCACGATTAACCCGTGCGCCCTTACGCGTCACGGGATTTCTGCTTTTTAAGACCTAATTTTTACCCACGCACCACTTAATGGATAAAGAAAGGTGAACCGAATGGCTCGCCCAGATAAAGCAGCAGCAGTTGCTGAGCTGACGGAAGATTTCCGCACAGCGAACGCCACAGTGCTCACCGAATATCGCGGTCTTTCCGTGACTTTGATGAAGCAATTACGCCGAAACCTTGGTTCAACAACCAAGTATTCAGTTGTAAAAAACACCCTTACCAAAATTGCAGCGAAGGAAGCAGGCGTTGACGTTCCTTCAGAACTTCTCAAAGGACCTTCTGCAGTTGCATTCATTAAGGGCGACCCAATCGATGCAGCTAAAAGCTTGCGCGATTTCGCTAAAGAAAATCCTTTCCTTGTTATCAAGGGTGGAATTTACGAAGGCAAATCAGTAACAGCAGCTGAAATCTTCAAGTTGGCAGATCTTGAGTCCCGTGAGGTTCTCTTGGCAAAGCTTGCTGGCGCTATGAAGGCATCGCTTGCTAAGGCAGTCCGCACCATTGATGCTCTTCGTATTAAGAAGGAAGCTGGCGAAGCACCTGCTGCTCCAGCTGCAGCACCAGTTGTTGAAGCAGTTGTTGAAGCACCAGTTGCTGACGCAGTTGCAGAAACCCCAGCAGCAGATGCTGCACCAGAAGTAGTCGCCGAAGTAGTCGCCGAAGTAATCGTCGAAGATATTGAGGCACCCCAAGCAGCGGAAGAGAAGGAATAAATCATGGCAAAGCTCAGCACCGAAGACCTATTGAGTCAGTTCAAGGAAATGACACTTGTCGAACTTTCAGAGTTCGTTAAGTCATTCGAAACTGAATTCGATGTAACAGCAGCAGCACCAGTTGCAGCCGCAGGCGCAGCAGCACCAGCTGCAGCAGAAGCAGCACAAGATGAGTTCACACTTATTCTTGATTCAGCTGGATCACAGAAGATTGCAGTGATCAAGGAAGTCCGTAACATCAATTCAAGCCTCGGCTTGAAAGAAGCCAAGGACCTCGTTGATGCATGCCCAGCAACACTGCTTGAGAAGGCATCTAAGGATGCAGTCGACAAGGCAAAGGCAGCTCTCGAAGCAGCTGGCGCAACTGTCACCATCAAGTAATTCGCTTCACCAAGGAAGACCCCGGGCTCAGGCTCGGGGTCTTCCTTTTGCCCGCTCAAGGTGAGGGGGTACCCCTAGATATAAGGGGGGAAATATAAGGGGGGAACAAATCCCCACATAATTTTGCCAAATCCATGGCGGGGGCCCCGAGGTTGTGATACAAGCCTCGGTTGGACACGCGGGGGCTAAGCCCGATACCCTTCGCTTTCGCACAAAATCCTTGAGGTCAATGCATATAGCGGCTGAGACCTTTTTCTCCGTGCGTCACTAAAACTGTTCGAAAGGACAACCCTTGGCCGCGTCAAAATCAAAAAATGTTGCACCACGCCGTATTTCTTTTGCGAAGATCCGCGAACCTCTCGAAGTTCCTAACCTATTAGCGCTGCAAATCGAAAGCGTTGACTGGCTATTAGGTAACAACGCATGGCGCGAACGCTTAGCCAAAGCCGAAGTAACTAGTCGTGGTGAGCTCCCTCAGCAATCTGGTTTGGAAGAAATCTTTGAAGAGATTTCACCAATTGAAGATTTCCAAGGCACCATGAGTCTTTCTTTCAGAGACCATCGTTTCGAGCCACCTAAGTATTCAATTGAGCACTGCAAAGAGCGCGATACAACTTTCTCGCAACCACTCTTCGTCACTGCTGAGTTCACCAATAACACCACAGGTGAAATTAAGTCCCAGACAGTTTTCATGGGCGATTTCCCTGTCATGACAAAGCGTGGAACTTTTGTTATCAACGGCACTGAGCGCGTTGTTGTTTCACAGCTAGTTCGCTCACCTGGTGTCTACTTCGAACGTAAGATTGAAAAGACTTCAGATAAAGATGTTTTCACTTCAAAAATTATTCCTGGCCGCGGTGCTTGGCTTGAATTTGAAGTTGATAAGAAAGATTTGGTCGGTGTTCGTATCGACCGCAAGCGTAAGCAGTCAGTCACTGTCTTCTTAAAGGCACTTGGCTGGACAACAGAACAGATTCTTGAAGAGTTCGGCGAGTTCGAATCAATTCGTGCAACTCTTGAAAAAGATAACGTTAAGACACAAGATGAAGCGCTGCTTGATATTTATCGCAAGCTTCGTCCGGGCGAGCCACCTACAAAGGAAGCCGCACAAACACTGATCGAAAACTTGTACTTCAATCCAAAGCGTTACGACTTGGCCAAGGTTGGTCGCTTTAAGGTTAACAAGAAGCTCGGTCTTGATATGGAACTTAAGCAGGGTCTGCTAACGATTCAAGATATCGTCGCAACTATTCGCTACCTCGTATCACTTCATAAGGGCGATCTACTTATGGAATACGGCCGCGAAGTTCGCGTCGAGAAAGACGATATCGATCACTTCGGTAACCGTCGTCTTCGTACCGTTGGCGAATTGATTCAGAATCAGGTTCGTACTGGCTTGTCCCGTATGGAACGTGTTGTTCGCGAACGTATGACAACTCAAGATGTTGAGGCAATTACTCCTCAGACCTTGATTAACATTCGTCCTGTCGTTGCATCAATCAAGGAGTTCTTCGGAACTTCCCAGTTGTCGCAGTTCATGGATCAGACAAACCCACTTTCTGGCCTCACGCACAAGCGTCGTCTTTCAGCGCTTGGGCCTGGTGGTCTTTCTCGTGACCGTGCGGGCTTTGAAGTTCGCGACGTTCACCCTTCTCACTACGGACGTATGTGTCCGATTGAAACTCCTGAAGGTCCAAACATCGGTCTGATTGGTTCACTTGCAACCTACGGTCGAGTTACAGCTTTCGGTTTCATTGAGACTCCTTATCGCAAGGTTTCAAAGGGTCGCGTAAGTGATCAAGTTGATTACCTAACTGCTGATGAAGAAGATGAACACATCATCGCTCAGGCGAATGCGCCTTTGACTCCTGATAATCATTTCTCTGAAGAGCGTGTACTTGTTCGTCGTCGTGGCGGAGAAGTTGAATACATTCTCGCGGACGAAGTTGACTACATGGACGTTTCACCGCGCCAGATGGTTTCTGTTGCTACTGCAATGATTCCATTCCTTGAGCACGATGATGCTAACCGTGCGTTGATGGGTTCTAACATGATGCGCCAGTCCGTTCCATTGATGCGTGCAGAAGCGCCTCTTATCGGTACGGGTATGGAATTTCGTGCAGCCGTTGATGCAGGCGATGTAGTTGTTGCCACGAAAGCCGGCGTAGTCACAGAAGTTTCTGCAGATGAAGTCAAAGTTATGGCTGATGACTCCACCTACCAAAACTATTCACTACACAAGTTCACCCGTTCCAACCAAGGCACTTCTTACAACCAGAAAGTGGTTGTATCTGAAGGTCAGCGCCTAGAAGTTGGCTCTGTTATTGCTGATGGTCCATGTACCGAAAACGGTGAAATGGCTCTTGGTAAGAACTTGCTCGTGGCATTTATGTCATGGGAAGGCCACAACTACGAGGATGCAATCATCTTGTCCCAGCGTTTGGTTCAAGACGATGTATTAACTTCTATTCACATTGAAGAATATGAAGTTGATGCACGTGATACCAAGTTGGGCGCAGAAGAAATTACTCGCGACATCCCTAACGTCTCTGAAGAAGTTCTTGCCGATCTTGATGATCGCGGAATCATTCGCGTAGGCGCCGATGTTGTTCCTGGCGATATTTTGGTTGGAAAGGTAACTCCTAAGGGAGAAACCGAACTCACTCCAGAAGAGCGCTTGCTTCGTGCAATTTTCGGTGAGAAGGCTCGCGAAGTTCGCGATACCTCACTCAAGGTTCCACACGGTGAGTCAGGCAAAGTTATTGGAGTCAAAATCTTCGAAAGCGAAGAAGGCTTCGAGCTTGCTGCTGGTGTTAACCAACTCGTTCGCGTTTATGTTGCGCAAAAGCGCAAGATTCAAGATGGTGACAAGCTCGCTGGTCGCCACGGTAACAAGGGTGTTATTTCGAAGATTCTTCCTCAAGAAGATATGCCGTTCCTCGAAGATGGCACACCTGTTGATGTTGTTCTTAACCCACTCGGTGTTCCAGGTCGTATGAACGTCGGACAGGTTTTGGAAATGCACCTTGGCTGGGTTGCAAAAACCGGCTGGGATGTAAGTGGCATTGATGAGGCGTGGGCCAAGCATCTCCAAGATATTGGAGCAGGCAAGGGCGAAGCTGGAACCAATCTTGCAACACCTGTATTTGATGGTGCACGCGAGGATGAAGTAACTGGTCTTCTCGGAAGCACACTTAAAAACCGTGATGGCGTTCAACTAGTTGGTACAAGTGGAAAAGCGCGTCTCTTTGATGGTCGAAGTGGCGAGCCATACCCAACACCAATCTCTGTTGGATACATGTACATCTTGAAACTCCACCACTTGGTTGATGACAAGATTCACGCACGTTCAACCGGTCCGTACTCCATGATCACCCAGCAACCACTGGGCGGTAAGGCACAGTTCGGCGGTCAGCGCTTTGGTGAGATGGAAGTGTGGGCTCTAGAAGCTTATGGCGCCGCATACACACTTCAGGAATTGCTCACCATTAAATCTGATGACGTGCTTGGTCGTGTAAAGGTTTACGAAGCAATTGTTAAGGGTGAAAACATTCCAGAGCCAGGCATTCCTGAATCATTCAAGGTGCTTGTTAAGGAAATGCAGTCACTCTGCCTCAATGTAGAGGTTCTCTCTTCCGAAGGTATCGCAATCGAAATGCGCGATACAGATGAAGAAGTGTTCCGTGCCGCCGAAGAGCTAGGTATCAACTTGTCACGAGTTGAGCCAAGCAGCGTAGACGAAGTCTGAGGGAGAGGAAATCATGTTAGACGTTAACTTTTTTGATGAACTTCGCATTGGTTTAGCATCAGCTGACCATATTCGTGAGTGGTCTTTTGGAGAAGTAAAGAAGCCAGAGACAATCAACTACAGAACCCTCAAGCCAGAAAAAGACGGCCTCTTTGACGAGAAGATCTTCGGACCTACTCGTGACTGGGAGTGCTACTGCGGTAAGTACAAGCGCGTTCGCTTTAAGGGAATCATCTGCGAGCGATGCGGTGTAGAAGTAACACGTGCCAAGGTACGTCGTGAGCGCATGGGTCACATCGAACTTGCTGCTCCTGTTACACACATCTGGTACTTCAAGGGTGTACCTAGCCGACTTGGATATCTTCTTGACCTTGCACCTAAGGATCTTGAGAAGGTCATCTACTTCGCTGCATACATGATCACTGAAGTTGATAAAGATGCTCGCGAAGAAGATATGCCACAGCTTGAGAAGAAATTGGCAAACGATATTCGCAAGATCGAAACTCGTCGCGACAATGATCTTGATTCACGTACAAAGAAACTCGAAGAAGATCTTTCTGGCTTAGAAGCAGAAGAAGCAAAGGCCGATGTTCGCCGTAAGGTCCGTGAAGGTGCCGAGCGCGAACTCAAGCAAATTCGTGATCGCTCACAACGCGAACTCGATCGTCTTGATCAGGTCTGGGCTCGCTTCAAGAATTTGAAGGTTCAAGATCTTGAAGGCGATGAGACTTTGTATCGCGAGATGAAGGATCGCTACGGCATGTACTTCAAGGGAGATATGGGAGCCGCTGCAATTAAGCGTCGCCTTGAGACCTTTGATCTCGAAGCCGAATACAAGATTCTTACTGACTTGAGCGAGAACGGTAAGGGTCAGAAGAAGACTCGCGCCATCAAGCGTCTCAAGGTCGTTAACGCGTTTATGACAACGAGCAATCACCCAGCATCGATGGTGCTTGATGTTGTTCCAGTTATTCCGCCAGATCTTCGCCCAATGGTTCAACTCGATGGTGGCCGCTTCGCGACTTCAGATCTCAACGATCTCTATCGCCGCGTCATCAACCGTAACAACCGTTTGAAGCGTCTAGCCGATCTTGGTGCACCAGAGATCATCGTTAATAACGAAAAGCGTATGTTGCAAGAAGCAGTAGACGCTCTCTTTGATAACGGTCGTCGTGGTCGCCCAGTTACCGGTCCTGGTAACCGCGCACTTAAATCACTCTCTGACATGCTCAAGGGTAAGCAGGCTCGTTTCCGCCAGAACTTGCTCGGAAAGCGCGTTGACTACTCAGGCCGTTCAGTAATCGTTGTTGGTCCACAGTTAAAGCTTCATCAGTGCGGTCTGCCAAAGCAGATGGCCCTTGAACTCTTCAAACCATTCGTAATGAAGCGTCTTG